>HLSNC_1000034_pt1 | contig 219126 bp, 212 predicted proteins | sample HotLakmetagenome_2_FD_14041 | JGI IMG/M metagenome (IMG submission 14041)
TAACCCCCTCCGTATTACCGCGGCTGCTGGCACGGAGTTAGCCGGGGTTTCTTTACCAGGTACTGTCATTATCATCCCTGGCGAAAGTGCTTTACGACCCTAAGGCCTTCGTCACACACGCGGCATGGCTAGATCAGGGTTTCCCCCATTGTCTAAGATTCCCTACTGCTGCCTCCCGTAGGAGTCTGGGCCGTGTCTCAGTCCCAGTGTGGCTGATCATCCTCTCAAACCAGCTACTGATCGTAGGCTTGGTAGGCCATTACCCCACCAACTACCTAATCAGACGCGGGCTGATCCTTCTCCGATAAATCTTTCCCCCGAAGGGCGTATACGGTATTAAACCCAGTTTCCCGGGACTATTCCGTAGAGAAGGGCACATTCCCACGCGTTACTCACCCGTCCGCCGCTAAGCCCGAAGGCTTCGCTCGACTTGCATGTATTAGGCCTGCCGCCAGCGTTCGTTCTGAGCCAGGATCAAACTCTCAAGTTGAAACGCCTTTCGGCGTGTCCTTGACGTTGAACCTCTGCACATCATCCCGACCGGCTAGGTCGGGATAGTCATCTGTTTGCAGATCATAAGATCCGACAAACAGTGAAGCTGACACCTTCATCATCGCCCGAAGGCTAGAAGGCCGATATGCAAACGTTCGATCCATCGAATGAACCAAACCGCCCACATATCTCTTCAGATACTCGCGATTTCAAAGAGCGTAGAGACAAAATCGACTGGATGCGCCCTGACTTTCGGCGCGCCCCGCCTCGAATGCCTCTGATGTTTCTTACGTCTCGTTGGCGTTGGCTTGTGGCCGCTGCCCCGTCTGGCGTCCCGTCTAGCGCCTCAGCGCCGCCGGTGAGGGGGTATTTACGTATTGGGGCCGGGGGCCGCAAGAGGTTTTTTCGCGGAAAATGCATTTTTTGTGACAGAACCCCATTTTCCCGTGTTTTCAGAGGTTTAGTGCCTGAATGCTTCGTTTGACCCTGGGTCGACGGCAACTTTGTTGCGCGGCCGTTCAGGGCGGCTACCCCATATCTGGGGTTATCCACTGGCTTACCCCCAAGACTGGATGGAATCCTTGGCCGGAGCGGGTGAATCGGCGGCGACTCGGGGCTTCATGCGCAGCCGAGTCGCCAGCAGCGCCAGAATCGCCACCAGCCACAGGATCGGTTCCAGCTGGAATCCCTTCACCAGCCACAGGAAGTGCAGCGCCGCCAGGATCGCCGCCGGATAGACCAGCTTGTGCAGCTGCCGCCAGGCCGGCCCCAGCCTGCGCACCGACCAGGAATTCGAGGTCAGCGCCAGCGGCAACAGCAGCACGAAGGCCGCCATGCCGACCGTCACATAGGGGCGCTTGACGATATCGGCCCAGACCCGGTCCAGGCTTTGCACGTCGAGCACCGCCCAGACCGCCAGATGCGCCAGCACCAGGAAGAACGTGGTGACCCCGATCGCCCTGCGGAACGTCATCAGGTTCAGCCCGACGAACCGCCGCAGCGGTGTGACCGCCAGGCCCAGGACCAGCAGCTTCAGCGCCAGGTCGCCATAGGCATGCTCCAGCACTTCCACCGGTTCCGGCCCCAACCGGCCGGCAACGCCGCGCCAGAACATCCAGCCCGCCCACAGGGTGGCCCCCATATAGATGAGACCCGGCGGCACCCGGCGCAGGGCGGCGTTGACGCGGTCCATCCTAGAAGAACTCCGTCAGGTCCATGCCCTCATAAAGGCCCGCCACCTCAGGGTAGCCGTTGAACATCAGCGTTTCCTGCCGCTGCGCGAACAAGCCGCCACCGATCCGCCGCTCGGTCGCCTGGGACCAGCGCGGGTGATCCACGTTCGGGTTCACATTGCTGTAGAAACCGTATTCGCGGGCATTGGCCTTGTTCCAGCTGGTCGGTGGCTGATCCTCGACCAGCGATATCCGCACGATGCTCTTGATCGACTTGAAGCCGTATTTCCAGGGCACGACCAGCCGCATCGGCGCGCCGTTCTGGTTCGGGATGTCGCGGCCATAGATGCCGGTGGCCATGATCGTCAGCGGATGCATCGCCTCGTCCAGCCGCAGCCCTTCGACATAGGGAAAGTCCAGAACGCCGCGCCGCACGCCCGGCATGACCTCGGGGATCACGGCGGTCTCGAAGGCGACATAGCGTGCGCCCTCCTGCACCCCGACACGGTCCAGAAGGTCGGCCAGTTCGAACCCGTTCCAGGGCACCACCATCGACCAGGCCTCGACACAGCGGAACCGGTAGAGGCGTTCTTCGGTCTCGAGCCCGCCGATCAGCTCGGCCAGGTCATAGGTGCCGGGGTTGTCGACCAGCCCGTCGACCGTGACCTGCCAGCCCGAGGTATCCATCGCGCCGGCATTGCGGACGGGATCGTCCTTGCCGGTGCCGAATTCGTAGAAGTTGTTGTAGCTGGTGATATCGTCCCAGCTGTTCGGCTCCAGCGGCTGGGCGCGGCCGGCGGCGGGCAGCCCGGCCAGCCCGGCGGCACCAAGGCCGGCCAGGATATGCCGGCGGTTCAGCCACAGCCCTTCGGGCGTGACATCGTCATGGGTCAGGTCATTGGTCCAGCGGCGCGCCATGGGTGATCTCTCCTTGGGTTCGTGCCACATATATATGTGTCGGTCGCTACGCCTGTCCGGCCAATTCTTTTCACAACGGCGCCAGCCGTTCGAAACATCACGCGGCCGGAACCTGCGGCGGAAACAGCTTGTCCAGCGGAACCGAGGTGCCGTCGGCCTGGACGATCCGCACATGCCGCCGCCGCATCAGCCGCGGTTCGCTGACGCCGACCGAATGGGCGATCGTCTCGACCTCTTTCATCACGCTGTTCGCGTAATGCGCCACGCGGTCCTTCTTTTCGGCCACAACCAGCCCCTTCTGCAGCCGCGGATCATGGGTGGTGATCCCGGTCGGACAGGTGTTGCGGTTGCATTTCAACGCCTGGATGCAGCCCAGGCTGAACATGAACCCCCGCGCCGAGGTGACGAAATCCGCCCCGGCACACAGCGCCCAGGCCACATCGCCCGGCGTCACCAGCTTGCCCGAGGCCACGATCCGGATCCGGTCGCGCAGGCCATGGGCGTTGCGCAGATCGGCCAGCCGCGGCAGCGCCTCGCGGATCGACATGCCGACCAGGTCCATCAGCGGCATCGGGCTGGCCCCGGTGCCGCCCTCGCCGCCGTCGATGGTGATGAAGTCCGGCGCGCTTGCCGCCCCTCGCGCGACGATCTTGTCAAAGAACGCGACCCAGACATCCGAGGTGCCCAGCACCATCTTGATCCCCGTCGGCAAACCGCTGACCTCGCGCACATGGGCGATGAAATCCAGCAGGTCGTCCCAATCGTCGACCTCGGCATGGCGGTTCGGGCTGATCCCGTCCTGGCCCGGGGTCAAGCCGCGGATCGCGGCGATCTCGGGGCTGATCTTGGCCGCGGGCAGGATCCCGCCCTTGCCGGGCTTGGCGCCCTGGGCCAGCTTGATTTCGATCATCCTGACCTGCGGGTTCGCCGCCACCGCGCGCAGCTTGTCGTCGTCCAGCCGGCCGCTCTCGTCGCGCACCCCGAACTTCGCGGTGCCCATCTGGAACACGATGTCGCAACCGCCCTCCAGGTGATAGGGCGACAACCCGCCCTCGCCGGTATTCATCCAGATCCCCGCCTGCGCGCATCCCCGGCTCAGCGCCCGCACCGCCGGTTTCGAAATCGCGCCATAGGACATGCCCGACAGGTTGAAGATCGACCTGGCCACGAAAGGCGCGCGCGCATGAGGGCCGATCACCATCGGTTCGGTGCTGGCGAACTGGTCGTCCAGCGGTGGAAAGGCCGCGTTCATGAAGATCGGCGTGCCGGGCACCGCCAGGTTCCGGGTCGACCCGAAGGCGCGGGTATTGCCCTCGCCCTTGCCGGCCTCTTCGATCCAGTGCCGCTGCGCCCGGTTGAAGGGCAACTCTTCGCGGTCCATCGCAAAGAAATACTGCCGGAAGAATTCGCCCAGCGTGCTGAACCAGCCCCGGAACCGCCCGATCACCGGATAATTGCGGCGGATCGCGTCATGGGTCTGGGTCCGGTCGACCACGAACAGGACGACAATCGCCAGCAGCCCCAGGCCCAAAAGGATGATCAGCCCGTAGGACAGGACCTCGAGAACCCGAAGGGTGACATTGGAAAACATGAACCGGCTCCGGTCGGCGACCTGTCGACGCCAGAGAACGCAATGCCCCGGGCCCGGTCAAGCGCTCTTGCCGCCCCCCGCATCGGGCGCGGATTTGTCGCGCGGGGATCACGACGGTTGACACTATCGTGACTGGAAACGCCGAAACAGGGGCGCTTAGCGCGCCACCGCTTCAGGTCAAGTGGCGGTGGCGGAAAACCCCGCTGATCCGATCCATCCGCCCCGCGTAATGCCCACCGATGCCATGAACGGCATTCTCAAACTGATGGGAGATCACGATGCTTCGCACTACCTTCCTTGCCGCCACCGCCGCGACAGCGCTGAGCACCGCCGCCTTCGCCGCTGGGCATTCCAAGGATATCGTGGACACCGCTGTCGAGGCTGGCAGCTTCACCACCCTGGTCGCCGCGGTCGAGGCCGCCGGCCTGGTCGACACGCTGAAGGGCGACGGCCCGTTCACGGTCTTCGCCCCGACCGATGACGCCTTCGCCGCCCTGCCCGAAGGCACCGTCGAAGGTCTGTTGGCCGATCCCGAAGCCCTGGCCGCGATCCTGACCTACCACGTGGTCGCCGGCAAGGTGATGTCGACCGACCTGTCCGACGGCATGATGGCCGCCACCGTGAACGGTGCCGAGATCACCATCGGCGTGGGCGATGCCGTCACCGTCGATGGCGCCACCGTCACCACCGCCGATATCGAGACGTCCAACGGTGTGATCCACGTGATCGACGCCGTCATCCTGCCGGACGCGATGTAACGACCCAAGCCGACGGGCCGCCCATTCCGGGCGGCCCGTTTTCGACAACGACCCTGAACAAACCCTGAGGGACATACCATGAAACGCCGCACCTTGCTGACCCTGGCCGCTGCCACTGGCCTGACCGCGATGGCCGCCTGCACCGAGATGTCGATGCAGCCCGACATCGTGGATATCGCTGCCTCGAACGACCAGTTCTCGACCCTGGTCACTGCCGTCCAGGCTGCCGGGCTGGTCGACACGCTCAAGGGCGACGGCCCGTTCACCGTCTTCGCCCCGACCGATGCCGCCTTCGCCAAGCTGCCCGCCGGCACGGTCGAGGCGCTGCTGGCCGACCCCGAGGCACTGGCCGCGATCCTGACCTATCACGTCGTGCCCGGTGCCGTGACCTCGGCTGATCTGGCCGGCCAGCGGCTGTCGGTCGCCACCGTGAACGGCGCCAATGTCCATATCGACGCCACCGGCGGCGGCGTGATGGTCGAGGATGCAACCGTCACCCAGGCGGATATCGAGGCCTCCAACGGCGTGATCCATGTGATCGACACCGTCCTTCTGCCCTGATCCCTCCCCGGGAAGGGGCGCGTCAGCGCCCGACGCCCCCGGCCGTTCCTCACCGGCCGGGGGCTTTCGTTTTGTCCGCCGCGGCGTCAGACTGCCCGCAATCAGCGCAAGGGACGGACATGACACCCGACAGGCAAGGCACCCCCCGATGAGCGCCGAGCTGATCCTGCTGGGCGTCAAGGGCGGCCCGGCGATCCGGCCGGGCTCTCATATGCCGACCTCGAACCTGGTGCGGATCGGCGGGCGCACCATCCTGGTGGATGCCGGGCTGGGTGTCAGCCGCGCGGTCTGCGATCAGGGCGTGCCGCTGACCGGGATCGACCTGATCCTGATCACCCACCTGCATTCGGACCATTACCTGGAACTGGGGCCGCTGCTTCACACCGCCTGGACCGCGGGCCTGACCCGGCCCGTCCCGGTGATCGGCCCGGCCGGGCTGCGCGATTACTGGCGCGGATTCCTGGCCTCGATGGCCTTCGACATCGACCTGCGCCTCGCCGACGAGGGCCGCTGCCCGCTGGCGCCGCTGTTCGATTTCGCCGAACTGACCGAGGGCACGGTGCTGGACCAGGACGGACTGACGATCCGCGCGCTGCGCAATGTTCACCCGCCGATCGCCGACAGCTACGCCCTGCGTTTCGACCATGGGCCGGACAGTATCGTGATCTCGGGCGATACCGCCTACATGCCCGAAATGGCCGGTTTCGCCCGCGGCGCCGATATCCTGCTGCACGAGGCGATGCTGGTCGACGGGGTCGAGGCGCTGCTGGCCCGCATGACCAATGGCGACGACCGGCTGCGCACCCATATCCTGCGCAGCCACACCCCGGCGGCGGATGTGGGCCGGATCGCGGCCGCGGCCGGGGTCGGGCAACTGGCCCTGACCCACATGGTGCCCGATGGCGATCCGGCCTTCACCGAAGCGCATTGGATCGCCGAGCTGCGCAAACACTGGGCCGGTCCGCTTCATATCGGCCGCGACGGGATGGTTCTGCGCACTGGCCGGGCCGGGCACATCCGGGCGCCATGATCGCATTCGTGCAAATCCGTCACAGTTTCGGCGGCATCTTGGTCACATAGGAGTCACCCGCCCAATTCTCGCCTTATAATTGAACAACGGTCGTCAGTATTCGCGACCGGAAGGCAAAGGCGTCCCGATGCTGTTCAAAGCGTTCAAATCGGCCGAGATCGCACAGGATCGCAAGTTGACGCGGTTCGATCGCGCGCATTCGCGCGACACCGCGTGGTCCGAACCCGCGGCACCGGCCCCGTTCGGCAATCCCGACCCGAACAAGAACCTGACCCGCATCGCCCATCGCCATAACCGCGAGGCCCTGCACGACGCCATCGCCCCGCGTCAGCCGGATCCACTGCCGAACGCCGCGCCGATGCCGAGCCTGTCGATGCAACTGCATTCCGATGCGCCGATCAGCATCGACATCCTGCGCCGCGCCCTGCCCGGCCGGTTCTCGGACAGCCGAAGCTGACCCGCCGAACCGGGGCGCGCCGCGCGATTTCCGTTGATGCGCGCCACCGAACCGGACCACACTCGGCCCATCCCACCCCGGTCACCGGGACCCTGTGCAACGAGGGACGCCATGGTGCGATGGATCGCGCTTGCGCTTTGCCTTTCCCTGACCGCCTGCACGGCGCCCGGCGCCCCGCCCGGCGTCCGAAGCACGGCCCCGGCATTCCTGTTCTGCACGCCCGAAGGCGTCAGTCCGCTTGCCGCGACCCTGACCGGCCGTCCGCTGGAGGACGCCCAGCCCTATGTCGACACCGCCCGGGCGGCAGGTATCGTCATCGACCGCCCGCGGATCGATCCCGACGGCACCACGTCGGCGATCCTGATCGAAACGCCCGATCTGTGGAGCATCCGGCACCGCGACGGCCTGATCACGAACATCGGATGCATTCCACGCGACCTGTGCACCGGTGCGTTGCGGGATGCCTCCAAGCTTTGCCGTGGATCGCCGATACGCTGAGGCCCCCGCGCAGGCGGGGTCAGTTGCGCGATTGAACGCCGTAGCTGGCGAACCCCTTGGCAACGGTGGCGATCTCGGCCTCGGACAGCAGCTGGCCGCCGCCGATCTGCAGGACGTGCCAGTAGTGATGCGCCAGCGCCTCCAGCTCGAAGGCCAGCCATGTCGCGCGCGTCAGATCGGCCCCCACGGTCAGCATGCCGTGATTGGCCATCAGGCAGCCGTTCATGTCGCCCAGCGCCGACAGGATCGCCGCGCTCAGTTCAGCCGTGCCGTAGCAGGCATAGTCGCAACACGGAATCTCCATCCCGCCGAATGCCGCGATCATGTAGTGGATCGCCGGGATCGGCTTGCGCGCGATGGAAAGGATCGTCGAGAATTCAGCATGGGTATGGACCACCGCGCCGATCTCGGGCCGGGCGCGCATCAGATCAAGGTGAAAGCGCCATTCGGTCGTCGGTTTCAGCGGCCCCTCCCAGGCGCCGTATTCCCCGTCCAGCGGCATGCGGGCGATCATCGCGGGCTCCAGCGCGGCATAGGGAATGGCCGACGGCGTCAAAAGCATCGCGTCGCCGATCCGCGCCGAGACATTGCCCGACGCGCCGCGGTTCAGGCCGCGGGCGTCAAGCTCCTTGCAACGCGCGACAATTTCGGCGCGCAGGTCGGCCTCGGTCATGATGGTCCCTTTCCTGATGCGCGTTCGGATCTGCTGTCGTTGGCCGGGCCGGGCCAGACCGGCGGCACGGCCGTTCGTGCGGCGTGACAGGCCTCGAACCGGGCCGCGCGCGGTGCCGCGGCGACCGCTTCGGGCACCTCCGGCGGACCAAGCCGGGGGGTGACCCGGGGCGCGCCTGCCTTTTCCCGGAGGGTGCGGCGAACCGGGGCGCCGCCGACTGGCTTGTGGCGCTGCTTGACCCGAAAGACCGGCTGGGCGTGGCCTGGGGCCGGACGGGCGTCGAGGTCGCCGGACCGATGGACCCGATGCGGGCGGTGATGGCGGGGGGCCATGCGACCCATCGTGTCACCGACCGCGACACCGCCGAAGCACGGATCGCCGGGGCCTGATCGCGCCGGCCTGCCGATGCCCCGGCAGGTCTTCATTCCGCCGCCGCGGCCGCGTGTTCGGGAAACATCGCCGCAAGCCCTTCGGCACTGGCCGGCGCGATGCCGCGTTCGGTGATCAGCCCTGTGACCAGCCGCGCCGGCGTCACGTCGAAGGCGGGGTTGGCGCCCGGCGTCGCGTCGGGCGAAATCTGCACCTGCCGGACCTGCCCGGTATCGTCGCGGCCCCAGATCCGCGTCACCTCGTCGCCGCCGCGTTCCTCGATCGGGATCTCCGCCACCCCGTCGCGCACCCGCCAGTCGATGGTCGGCGAGGGCAGCGCGACATAGAAGGGCACGCCGTTGTCCTGGGCCGCCAGCGCCTTGAGATAGGTGCCGATCTTGTTGCACACATCGCCCTGCGCCGTCGTCCGGTCGGTGCCGACGATGCACAGATCGACCTGGCCGCGCTGCATCAGGTGCCCGCCGGCATTGTCGACGATCAGGTGATGCGGAATGCCGTGGCTTGCCATTTCCCAGGATGTCAGATGCGCGCCCTGGTTGCGGGGGCGGGTTTCATCGACCCAGACATGCACGTCGATCCCGCGTTCGACCGCCTGATAGATCGGCGAGGTCGCGGTGCCCCAGTCGACCGTCGCCAGCCAGCCGGCATTGCAATGGGTCAGGATGTTCACCGGACCGGATTTCCGCGCCGCGATCGCCTCGATCAGGGCCACGCCGTGTTCGCCGATGCGGCGGTTGATCTCCACGTCCTCGTCGCAGATCTCGGCCGCGCGGGCATAGGCGGCCTCTGCCCGGTCCGAGGGGGCCAGCGGCGCCAGAAGCCCGCGCATGTCATCCAGTGCCCAGCGCAGGTTGATCGCCGTGGGGCGCGTGGCGTGCAACACGTCATAGGCATGGGCCAGGGCCGCATCCGACGGGTCGTCGGCCATCTGCAGCGCCATGCCATAGGCGGCCGTCGCCCCGATCAACGGCGCACCGCGCACCCACATGTCGCGGATCGCCACCGCCGCCTCGTCCATCGTGGTCAGATCGACCACCGGGAAATCATGCGGCAGGCGGGTCTGGTCGATGATCTGAACATTGCGCCCATCCGAGCCAAGCCAGATGGAGCGGTAGGGAATGCCGTTGACCTTCATGAAAGATCCTCCGTTTCGATCTGGTGCGCCAGCGCAGACAGCGCCGATGTCGGGCATGCTGGCGCGGTTGATCGCGCCTTCGCGGCCCCGTGCCAATGCGCGGCGTTCGGCCCCGACGCGCCCGCCCTCATCGGCGCTGCTGTCCGGGTCCTCTATATGCGCCGGGCCGGGGATGCGTCGATGCCTTTCGGCCCCGCAAAAGCCCGGCGTGTCGGCGCGGATCCGCGAAAACAGGCGCAGCAACGTCTGGTCCGCGCCCTTCGGTCCGCCGCAGCCCGGCAAAATCGGTCACGAAGACAACCCCGGTTTCGACCGTCACCTCCGACGACAGCGCATCACGACCAGCGCCTGGCGTGCCTCGAAAGGATGAACTTCGGGCACGCCGCCCGGATGGCGCGCGGCCTGCCGGATCAGCGCATCGGTTTCGAAAAAGCCCCGCTCGTGCGGCCGCGGCCAGGTGTCGCCCGCAGGGGATCGGCGGCAGAGGGACCAAATCCGTCGGGCATCTTTGGGATCATGGTCAGATCAACCCGTATTGCCGGGCCTTTCCGCGCAGGAACGGCAGACCGTTGTCCATGACTTCGGCGAAATCCCGTGCCACGGGTCGCCAGACGGCAAGGCCATAGCCGACCTCGGGGGGCATGTTGATGAAGCTTTCCATCGCCAGCCCGCCGGTGAATCCGATGGCCCCGAGCGTGGCGTGGATCTCGTCCCAGTCGCAGGTGCCCCAGCCGGGCGTGCCCCGGTCGGATTCCGACAGGTGGATGTATTTCAGATGCTCGCGCCCGACGATGATGCCGTTGCCGGCGCCCTTTTCCTCGATGTTCATGTGATAGGTGTCGAGATGCAGGAACATGTTGTCCGCCCCCACCCGTTCGATCATGTCCACGCCCTGTTGCGCGGTGTTGATCAGATGGTTTTCATAGCGGTTCACCGGTTCGATCCCGAACAGGAGGCCGCGCGCCTTCGCGTGTTTCGCCGCCGCCGTCAGGGTGCGGGCGATGTTGTCGTATTCGGCTTGCGTGGGCGGCACGCCGGTGCGCTGGCCGATCCCGCCATAGGTCACGCCCGTCAGCGCCTCGCAGCCCATCTCGGCGGCGGTGTCGATGGCCACCTTCAGATGGTCGATCGCCCCCTCGGGGTTGACCGAGGCCCAGCACACCTCGGGCAGTCCGAGCGAACAGACGGCCCGCATCCGGTGCTTTTCCAGCAGCGCGCGGGTATGGGCGGCATCGACGATGGCGGTGTTGAAAAGCGCGATCTCGATGAAATCCATCTTGTAATCGGCGGCGGCGGGGATCGAGCGCTCGGCGCCGGCCCTGTCCCAGTGCATCGTCCACATGCTGGTGTGAACCCCGAACCCTTCCATCGTTCAGCCCCTTTCGCTGTCTTGCTAGCCGCCCGGCACGCGGCGGAATGCCACCATGCCCGGGCCGTCCAACCCCTTTGATGTCTTGGCGAAGATGCGGCCCGGGCCGGCGGCAAGGGTGTCGCGGGTCGGCCTGTCGGACCGTCCAGAAGGCGCAGTCGCATCGCGCCTTCAGCCAGGCTTCCGGATTGTTGCCCGGATGGCCCCGCGCGATCGCGGCACCGGCGATTTCCATCGAGGTCGCGCAACGACCGACCAGCGGCAGGACAATGTCTTCCCCCGCTGCCTCCAACCGCTGCGTGACGATGCGGTAACGAATGAAAAGCTCCTCGGGCAGGGTTGCGTCACATCTGTTGACCATGACCGACACCTTGCCCGATGCGGGCCGGTCGGCCAACAGGATATCCAGCATTTCTTCGGCGATGGGCACGGCCTGCCGTTGCCGGCCCGAGACCTTGCGCCTGGGCTCGTCGCAATTGGGCAGGCAGGTCCCGACACGGTCGCGCAGGATCCTGTCGGTTGCGTCACGCATCCCGGAATTGTCGAGGAAGGGAACGCCCAGGACCCGCTGCATCGGCATCACGCCGAGGACCTGTTTGGCCGGCGCCGGCCGGCTGTCGACAGGACCGAAAGCCTGATCGACAACGGCCACGCCTGTATCCAGGCTGCCGCCAAGGCGCACGCCAATCTGCCGGCTCTTGCTCCGGCATCCGGCGCCCGACGTGACCGCACGACGCCTTCAGCCTCTGCGTTGAAGGTCGGCGGGCTCTGGCGGGCGCCGCATCACGCATATGCGCGCGATGGGGCGCCCGGCTGCGTTCAATGCAGGACCGCGTCGTCCGGTTTGGGCCGGTTGCTGGCTCCGATCCGCCCGCCGATCACCAGCCCCTCGGCCCCGGCACCGACCGGGATCGTGTCCCCGTCAGAGACGTCACCGGACAGGATCGCCTCGGCCAGCGGGTTCTGCAACGCGCGCTGGATCACCCGCTTCAGCGGCCGGGCGCCAAAGACCGGGTCATAGCCTTCATCGGCCAGCCATTTCATCGCGCTCTCGTCCAGGTCCAGCACGATCTTGCGGCTCGCCAGCCGCTTCTGCAGCCGCGCCAGCTGGATCCTGACGATGCCGTCCATGTCGGCGCGGGTCAGCCGGTCGAAGACGATCATGTCGTCCAGCCGGTTCAGGAATTCGGGCCGGAAATGCGCCCGGACCGCATCCATCACGTCCTGCTTGGCCTTCGCGGCATCCGACCCGTCGGGCAGCTGGCTCAGCGCCTGGCTGCCGAGATTCGACGTCAGCACGATCAGCGTCTGCTTGAAATCCACCCGGCGGCCCTGGCCATCGGTCAGGATCCCGTCATCCAGGACCTGCAGCAGCACGTTGAACACCTCCGGATGCGCCTTTTCGACTTCGTCGAACAGGATCACCTGGTAGGGCCGGCGGCGCACAGCCTCGGTCAGCACCCCGCCCTCGTCATAGCCGACATAGCCCGGCGGCGCGCCGATCAGGCGGGCGACGGAGTGTTTCTCCATGAACTCGCTCATGTCGATCCGCACCATCGCCTGGTCGTCGTCGAACAGGTATTCGGCCAGCGCCTTGGTCAGTTCCGTCTTGCCGACACCGGTCGGCCCCAGGAACAGGAACGACCCCAGCGGGCGGTTCTCGTCCTGCAGCCCGGCCCGCGCCCGGCGCACGGCATTGGACACGGCGGTCACGGCGGCAGCCTGGCCGATCACCCGGCGGCCCAGCTCGTCCTCCATCTTGAGCAGCTTCTCGCGCTCGCCTTCCAGCATCTTGGACATCGGGATCCCGGTCCAGCGCTCGACCACGGCGGCGATCTGTTCCGGGCGCACGGCCTCTTCGACCATCACGTCATCCTCGGCCGTCTCGGCCTCGCCCAGCTGCTTTTCGAGCTGCGGGATGATGCCGTAGGACAGCTCTCCGGCGCGGGCCAGGTCGCCGTTGCGCTTGGCGATGTCCAGCTCGGCCCGGGCACGGTCCAGCTGTTCCTTCAGCTCGCGCGCACTTTCCAGCTTGTCGCGCTCGCCCTGCCAGCGGGCGGTCAGCTCGGCCGACCGGCCCTGAAGCTCGGCCATTTCCTTTTCCAGCTTTTCCAGCCGGTCCTTGCTGGCCGGGTCATCTTCCTTTTTCAGCGCTTCGGCCTCGATCTGCATCTGCAGGATCTGCCGGTCGAGCGCGTCCAGTTCCTCGGGCTTGCTGTCCACGGCCATCCGCAACCGGCTGGCGGCCTCGTCCATCAGGTCGATCGCCTTGTCCGGCAGGAACCGGTCGGTGATATAGCGGTTCGACAGCTGCGCGGCGGCGACCAGGGCGCTGTCCGTGATCCGCACCCCGTGGTGCAATTCGTACTTTTCCTTGATCCCGCGCAGGATGCTGACCGTGTCCTCGACACTCGGCTCTTCGACCAACAGCGGCTGGAACCGGCGGGCCAGGGCGGCGTCCTTTTCCACGTATTTGCGGTATTCATCCAGCGTCGTGGCGCCGACGCAGTGCAATTCACCCCGCGCCAGGGCCGGCTTGATCAGGTTGGCGGCATCCATCGCGCCATCGGACTTGCCGGCACCGACCAGCGTATGCATCTCGTCGATGAACAGGATGATCTCGCCCGCGGCCTCGGTCACCTCGTTCAGCACGGCCTTGAGCCGTTCCTCGAATTCGCCGCGATATTTGGCGCCCGCGATCAGCGCGCCCATGTCGAGCGCCATCAGCCGCTTGTTGCGCAGGCTTTCGGGCACGTCGCCATCGACGATGCGCAGGGCCAACCCTTCCGCGATCGCGGTCTTGCCGGTGCCGGGTTCCCCGATCAGGACCGGGTTGTTCTTGGTCCGGCGCGACAGCACCTGCATGGCGCGGCGGATTTCCTCGTCGCGGCCGATGATCGGGTCGATCTTGCCCTGACTGGCGCGCTCGGTCAGATCCTGGGCATATTTCCTGAGCGCGTCATAGCCCTCTTCGGCGCTCGCCGTGTCGGCGGTGCGGCCCTTGCGGATATCGTTGACCGCGGCATTCAGCGCCTGGGCGTTGACCGTCCCGGCCTCCAGCGCCTCTTTCGCCGGGCTCTTGACCATGGCCAGCGCCATCAGCACCCGCTCGACGGGCACGAAACTGTCGCCGGCCTTTTTGGCGATCTTCTCGGCCTCGTCCAGCACCCGGCCGGTGGCGCTGTCCAGATAGACCTGTCCGGCATCGCCGCTGACCTTGGGCAGCTTGGCCACGGCCACATCCACCGCCTCGCGCACACGCGCGGACGACCCGCCGGAGCGGTCGATCAGGTTGGCGGCCAGCCCCTGATCATCGTCCATCAATGCTTTCAGCAGGTGTTCGGGGGCCAGCCTCTGATGGCTTTCCCGCATGGCGATCGTCTGGGCGGCCTGGATGAAGCCGCGCGACCGCTCGGTGAACTTGTCCAAGTTCATGGGTCACTCTCCTTTTCAAGCGTTCCACCCTTGTCGCACCCTGGTCGCAGGCATGCGGTGTTCGGGAACCTCGTCAGGCATGTGGGAAGGCATATCGCGGCTTTCAAGCCCGGTTTTTCCGACCTGTGCGGCGGTTTCCGCCGTGCTAGCGTGATCGGGCAACGACGCCGGAGACCCCCGATGCGCCGCCTCGCCCTGGCCTTGCCCCTGCTCAGCCTCGCCGCCTGCGAAACGGCGCCGGATGCGACCTTTCCGATGCCCGACCGCATCGCCTTCACCGCCGAAGGCCATGACGGCGCCGCCACCGGCCAGACCTGGGCGTTCGAGGTGACCGGGGACGACCGCTTCACCTGCCGGCAGACCAGCCCGATGCCCTTCACCGGCGAAATCCCGCCCCCGATCCGCGGCCAGGTGCCCGGGCTCTATCAGGACGTCGCCGCCATCGTCGGCCGGCAGGTGGTGCCGGGCGAATCGTCGATCGTCACCGGCGACGGCACGATCACCGAAGCCGGCGAAACCGCGCGGATCGACCCGGATGTCTTCGAAGACGCCACCACCGGCGGCGCCCTGTCGCGGCTGATCGTGCAGGCGACCGCGCGCGACGGCCCTTGCCTGCTTTGGGGCTAGGTCACTCCGTCGCCTCGGCCGCGGGGGGCGCGGAGGCGCTGCGATTCACCATCCCCGAGGCCAGCGCCACCAGCACGACGATCGCCAGCCCGGCCCCGACGATCGACATCGTCACCGCCGGCGGCAGAACGCTATTCTTGGCCATGATCCACTCTCCTTCGATCACAGAACAGGTCTGTGAGGATCCTAGCATACCTTGCCGATGCGTGAAGCGCCGCCTATGACGGGCCGACCCGGACCGGAGCCGCCCATGCCTGCCGATGACCGCCTGATCGTCGCCCTCGATGTTCCCGACGCCCTGGCCGGGGTGAAACTGGCCGAAACCCTGGGCGACAGCGTGCGCTTCTACAAGATCGGGCTGGGGATGCTGACCGGCGGCGGGCTGGCGTTGGCCAATGAACTCAAGGACGAACACGGCAAGCGTATCTTCCTCGACATGAAGCTGTTCGATATCGGCGCCACGGTCGAGGCGGCGGTGCGCGGCCTGTCCCGGTTCGACCTGGATTTCCTGACCGTGCACGGTGATCCGCATGTGGTCCGCGCGGCGAAAGAGGGGGCCGGCGGTTCGGCCACGAAAATCCTCGCCGTCACGATCCTGACCTCGCTCGACCGGGGCGACCTCGATGCCGCCCTGATCCGGCCCGGCGATGTCGCCGACCTGGTGGTCGAACGTGCGGCACGGGCCCTGGATGCCGGCGCCGATGGCGTCATCGCCTCCCCACAGGAGGCCGCCCTGATCCGCGCCCTGCCCCAGGCCGAGGGGCGGTTGATCGTCACCCCCGGCGTACGCCCGGCCGGGGCCGATCGGGGCGACCAGAAGCGCGTCACCACCCCGGCCGAGGCGATCGCCGCCGGTGCCGATCACGTGGTCGTCGGCCGCCCGGTCTGGCAGGCGCCGGACCCGCTTGCGGCGGCGCGGGCCATCGTCGCGGAACTGAACTCCCCCCAGGCGGCACGCCCGAACCGGGGCTAGCCCGGGCGCTCACCGCCCGGGTGCAACGGCGCACCACGTTCAGTCGTTGATGTCGCGGTCCCAGATCTTGACCTGGCCATGGCGCACGCCCAGCGCCCGGCGCAGCGCCAGGAACGCCACCAGCGAGGCCGAGGCGAACACGATCGCCACCACCGCCGTCGAAAAGGTCACGCCGAAGAACATCAGGATGCCCACGAACAGCGCGCCGATGGCAAAGCCGAGAAACAGGTAGCCCGGGACGATCACCTCGATGAGGCCCAGCACCACCGCGCCGCACATCCAGACCCACCAGGTCGCGAGCCAGGTCATTTCGCGGCCCCCTTGAGCAGCTTGAAGGCGTCGCCAAAGGCATCCAGCGCATTCGCCGGCAACAGGATCGTCGACTTGCCCTGCCCGGCGCCCAGCGCGTTCAGAGCCTCGACCTGCTTGAGAGCGACCTGGTAGCGCGCCGCCTCGATCCCGTCGGCGGCGATCGCCTCGGCCACGATCGAGGTGGCGAAGGCCTCGGCCTCGGCCTGCACCCGGCGCGCCTCGGCGGCCTTCTCGGCGGCATAAAGCTCGGCATCGGCCTGCAGTTCGACCGCGCGCTTCTTGCCCTCGGCCTCGGTCACCTGGGCGCGGCGGGCGCGTTCGGCGTTCAGCTGCTGCAGCATCGCGTTGCGGGTCTGCTGATCCAGGTTCACGTCCAGAATTTCCGCCCGCGTCACCTCGATCCCCCAATCGTCCACCTGGGCGGCGATCTGTTCGCGGGTCGCGGCGATCAGCTGGGCGCGGTTCGACTGCACCTGGTCCAGTTCCATCTTGCCGATCTCGGAGCGCACGATCCCGGCCACGGTGGTGGAAATCGCCCCATCCACGTCACGGATCCGGTAGACGGTCTTTTCCGGCTCTATGATCCGGTAGAACACCGACGTATCGACCTGCACCAGCACGTTGTCGGCGGTGATCGCATCCTGGGTCATGGTCGGCAACTGGCGTTCCAGGATCGAGATCCGATGCGCGACCCGGTCCAGGAAAGGAACGATGAAATTGATCCCCGGCCCCAGCACCGACCGCAGCCGGCCCAGCCGTTCGACCACGAATTTCTGGCTTTGCGGCACGATCTTGACCGCCAGAAAGACACACAGAATGATGAAAGCCGCCAGAAGCAGCAGAAAAAGGTTCGCGCCCAGCAACTGGTCAAGGGCCTGATCGCTGTCAAAGTTCATGCTCGTTCACTCCTGGGAAAGGTGTTTCGCGCGCAATGCATACGCTCAATTGTGGCGAAGCTGCGACCGGATCGGCGCTTTTCATGGGGATTGTTGCCAATTCGACGACGCCCGGATCACGGACACCATCCCCCGGTCTCGTCCGCCCAGATCCGCAGCCGCGGGGCAAAGGACGGCACCGCGTCGGGCAGCGCCAGGAAGGCCTCGGGCGTCATCAGCCGCCATTCCTGGCCCTCGTCACCGAACACCACGCGGGCTGTGGCCTGTTCGGGCAGCGCCGCGACAAAGAACCAGACCCGCGCCCCGGGCCGGTGCGCCGCGGCAAATGCCCGCCGCCAGCGGATCGAAGCCGCGGGCAGGTCCAGCCCGAATTCCTCGTGCACCTCGCGGCGCAAGGTTTGCTCGGGCGTCTCGTCGCCCTCGCGCCCGCCGCCGGGCAAATCCCACATCCCCGGCCAGGGCAGGTCCGGACGGTCGTCGCGACGATAGACCAGCAGGCGCGCCCCGATGAACAGCGCCGCCTTGGCCCCGTCGAACGTCACCGGGCCATGACCTCGACCGACAGGATCGTCGGCAGGTGCCGGGCGATCTCGTCCCAGGTCTCGCCCTCGTCGCGGCTGGCAAAGACCGATCCGCTATTGGTGCCGAAATAGACCCCCGCCGGGTCCGCCTCGTCCCGCGTCATCGCCTGCCGCAGAACGGTGAAGAAACAGCCTTCCTGCGGCAGCCCGTCGCGCTTGCCGGCCCAGCTTTCCCCGCCATCGGTGCTTTTCCACACCGCCGCCTTCGCCTCGGGCGGAAAGCGGCCCGCGGAATCGCCGTTCAGCGGCAGGGTCCAGACCATGCCCGGATCGCGCGGATGCACCGCGATCGGAAAGCCGAAGGTCGAGGGCAGCCCATCGTTGATATCGTCCCAGGACCGGCCGCCGTCACGGGATCGCCAGACCCCGTGGTGGTTCTGCTGATAGAGCGTCCCGTCCGACGCGCGCATCATGTTGTGCACGCAATGGCCGGTCTCGCCGTCCCGCGGCGCGGCGGGATGGTCATGATCGGCGCAGCTTTCCGCATTGGACAGCCGGTTGCGCCGCTCCCAGGTCGTGCCGCCATCCTCGGTGGCGAAGACACCGGCGGCGGAAATCGCGACCCACATCCGAGTGGCATCGCCCGGATCAGGCAGGATCGTGTGCAGCACCAGCCCGGCCGCGCCGCCGTTCCAGTCGGGACGCGACGGATGGTCGCTCAGCCCGTCGACCCAGGCGAAGGTGTCGCCGCCATCGCTGCTGACCAGCAAGGTCGCGGGCTTGGTCCCGGCATGCAGCCTTCCATGGGCGGCGTTCAGCGACCAGACCTGGCTGAACGCCTTGCCGAAGGGCGGCGGGTCGCCCGCCAGCCAGCCGAAGAAACCGGCCACCTCCGGATCGCTTGCCGCCCAATCGTCGACCTCGCCGGCGCTCAGCCGGGTCAGCGTCCAGCTTTCGCCGCCATCCTCGGACCGCCAGACGCCGGCGCCATGGAAATCGCCACCGCCCCCGGCCCAGATCGCGCCGGTCGTCTCATCCGCCACCACGTGGTTGATCGGCCAGCCATCGCAGAACGGGCCGCGCACCTGCCAATTGCCGCGCTCCGCATCGCCGTCGACCAGGAAGGCGCCCTTCGTCGTGCCCACAAGCACGGTCGTTGTGTTCGTCATCTCGAAGTCCTCCCATCGCGCGCCGATCCTACCACTTCGCGCGCTTTTCACCTACGGCCCGCGCGGCTGGCCTGCTAAACTCCGCTCATGCCCGGCCTGTGCAAGGATTGCCTGACCACATTCGACACCGCCCCGCGCTGTCCGGGCTGCGGCAGCCCGCGCGTGGTCCATCACCCCGAACTGTTCGACCTGTCCATCGCCCATATGGATTGCGACGCCTTCTATGCCAGCGTCGAAAAGGCCGACCATCCGGACCTGGCCGACAAACCGGTCATCATCGGCGGCGGCCGGCGCGGCGTGGTGTCCACCGCCTGCTACATCGCCCGCATCCGCGGCGTGACATCCGCCATGCCGATGTTCCAGGCGCTGAAACTGTGCCCCGACGCCGTGGTGATCCGCGGCCGGATGGAGCGTTATGTCGAGGTGTCCCGCGCCGTCCGCGCGATGATGGACGACCTGACCCCGGTGGTCGAACCGCTCAGCCTGGACGAGGCGTTCATGGACCTTGCCGGCACCGCCCGGCTGCACGGCGCGCCGCCGGCGGTGATGCTCGCCCGGTTGGTCAGGCGCATGAAGAATGAGCTGGGCATCACCGGCTCCATCGGCCTGTCGCATAACAAGTTCCTGGCCAAGGTCGCCTCCGATCTCGACAAGCCGCGCGGCTTTTCGGTGATCGGCGCGGCCGAGACGATGGCGTTCCTGCGCCCGCGCCCGGTGCGGCTGATCTGGGGCATCGGCCCGGCGGCACAGCAAAGCCTGGACCGGGCGGGCATCCGCACTTTCGAGGACCTTCTGCGTTGGGACCGGCGCGACCTGACCGACCGGTTCGGCCAGATGGGCGACAGGCTTTTTGATCTCGCGCGCGGGCAGGACCGGCGGCGGGTGTCGTCGCGCACCCCGGTCAAGGGGATCTCGAACGAAACCACCTTTTTCGAGGATACCGGCGATCCCGACCTGCTGGACGGCCACCTGTGGCGCATGGCCGAAAAGGTCGCGGACCGGGCCAAGGCCACCGCCAGGGCCGGCCGCGTCGTGACGCTCAAGCTCAAGCGCGCCGATCACCGGCTGCTGACCCGGCGCCAATCCCTGCACCAGCCGACGCAACTGGCCGACAGGCTTTACCGCACCGCGCGCGGGCTGCTGGAGGGCGCGCTGGACCAGGGACCGTTCCGCCTGCTGGGCGTCGGCCTGTCCGACCTGACCGGAGCCGACGATGCCGACCGCGAAGCCGATCTGCTGGACCCCGACGCCACCCGGCGCGCCGGTGCCGAACGGGCCGCGGATGCGATCCGGGGACGCTTCGGCAAGGACGCGATCCGCAAGGGCCGCGCCCTGCGCTGATCCCGCGGTTGCCAGAAGCGCCCGGGTCTGTCACCAAACCCGGGTCGGAGACCCGAGCGGAAGGCAGAAAGCCCAATGACCGGATTCCCCTCCAACCGCGCTGCGCAGGCGCGGGTGGCCTATGTCACCCTTGTCACCAGCGACGATTACGCGACCGGGGCGGCGGCCCTGATCCGGTCGCTGGCATTGTCGGGAACCAGTGCGGACATCGTCGTGATGCACACAGGCGGCGTCGCGGGCGACCGGCTCGACGGTCTGGCCGCGCTGGGTGCCCGGCTGGTCGAGGTCGACCTGCTGCCGACCTCGGACGCCTTCAACCGCGCCCATGCCCGCGAGGTGCTGCACCGCGTCGCCCCCTTCGACAAGGGCGACAAGCCGCCGCTGCACACTCCGCTCGACAATTTCACCAAGCTGCGGCTGTGGCAGCTGACCGACTATTCCGCCGTCACCTTCATCGACGCCGACGCGCTGGTGCTGCGCAATGTGGACAAGCTGTTCCGCTACCCCGAATTCTGCGCCGCGCCGAATGTCTATGAAAGCCTCGCCGATTTTCACCGGATGAATTCGGGCGTCTTCACCGCCCGGCCCAACCCTGCGACCTTTGACGCCATGTTCGCCCGGCTCGATGCGCCCGGCGCCTTCTGGCGGCGTACCGACCAGACCTTTCTGCAAGGCTTCTTCCCCGACTGGCACGGCCTGCCGGTGACCTGCAACCTGCTGCAATATGTCTGGTTCAACATGCCGGAGCTGTGGAACTGGAACACGGCGAAGGTCCTGCATTTTCAATATGAAAAGCCCTGGCAGGACCATGGCAAACGCGCACGGCTCAAACCCCTGATCGACCTGTGGCGCCACATCGCCGACGGCGGCGCGATGCCCGACCTGTCGACCTTTCCCGGACCCGGCGCATGCGAATCGCCCTGACCGGCGGCACCGGCATCGCCGGTGGCTTCCTCCGGGCCGAGGCCCGGGCCGCCGGTGATGACGTCACGGTCTTCGGCCGCTCCGATCCCGGCGATGGCACCGCCTTTTGCCCCTACGACCTGACCGGCCCGGCGCCGGATCTCGAGGGCTTCGATGCGCTGATCCATGCCGGTTTCGCCCATGTCCCCGGCCGCTACCGGGGCGGCGAAGGTGACGACCCGGCAGGCTTTCGCGCCGCCAACCTGGACGGCACCCTGCGGCTTTGGGAGGCCGCCGACCGCGCCGGCCTGTCGCGCATGGTGTTCCTGTCGTCGCGTGCGGTCTATGGCCCCAAGCCGCCCGGAACTTCCCTGACGGAATCCACGCCCTGCACCCCCGACACGCTGTACGGGCAGCTCAAGCTGGCGGCCGAACAGGCTATGCCCCCGGGCGGCATCGCGCTGCGCGTGACCGGGATCTACGGCGCCGGCCCGGCCAACAAATGGGCCGAAACCCTGGCGATGGCCGAACGCGAACCGCCGGCCCCGCGCGCCGGGACAGAGGTTCACGGCGACGACCTGGCTGCCGCCGTCCGCCTGATGCTGACCCATCCGGCCCCCGGGCACTGCGTCTTCAACGTCTCGGATATCCTGCTGGACCGGAGCGATCTGCTGACCCGGTGGGCCGCGATCACCGGGCGGTCGGTTCACCTGCCCCCGCCCGCCACACCACAAAGTGTGAACAAGATGGAGTGCGCCCTTCTGCGTGCCCTGGGCTGGCGCCCGGGTGGATGGGATCGGCTGGACGCGACGCTCAGGCGGATCGCCGGCTGATCACTCTGCCGCCATGGGCAGTTCGGTTCGGCGCCCGATCGCGGCGATTTCGGCCACCACGGAATCCAGCACGGCGCGGAAGGCCGCGAAATCGGCCCGTGGCTGCACATTGGCCTCGTTCATGTAGAGCGACCGGTCGATCTCGACCTGGACCACGTGCTGGCGCCGCGACGGGCGACCGTAATGCTGACAGATATAGGCCCCGGCGAAGGGCATGTTGCGCGCGACCTTCAGCCCGGCCCGGGAAAACGCCGCCTCGATCCGGTCGACCACGGACGAGGCCGCGGCGGCCCCGAACCGGTCGCCCAGCACCACGTCCGGGCGGGCAGAGGCGCGCGGGCCGACATTCTCCAGCGCCTCGCGCGGCATGGAATGGCAATCGACCAGAACCGCTTCGCCGAAATCGCGCTGCGCCTCGTCCAGCAGGGTCTGCAACTGGTCGTGATAGGGGCGCCAGTAGCGGTCGATCCGGTCCTGTGCCTCGTCCAGGCCGATCTTGCCGCGATAGATCGACCGGCCATTGGCCACGACCCGCGGAATCACCCCCAACCCGCTGGCCACGCGCGGATTGTGGCCCGACCGGCGCACCCCCTGGATCAGGGCCGGGTCCAGTTCCTCGGGGCCGCGGTTGAGGTCCAGATAGGCCCGCGGCACCCCGCCCAGCAGGATCGGGGCACCGTGATCGACCGCGCAGGAAAACAGTTCGTCGACATAGGCATCCTCGGACGATCGCACCTCGCGCGCGTTCAGCACGCTGCGGGCCAGGAAATCGGCAGGATAATCCCGTGCGGAATGGGGCGAGGCAAAGACCACGCTGGTCTCGCGCCGTTCAGGCCGCAGAAGATGATAGGCGGCTGGTCTCATCCCGGCTCCTCTCGCCGCACAGGATAGCCCGGTTTTCGCGCCGATCAAAAGCCCTTGATCCCCTCGGCGACTCTTTATATAGACCCGCTACCCGACGCGGTCCGCCCGCGTCCTATTTCGTTTGGGCAGGCGGAACGTGACCGGACAAGGGCGATTAGCTCAGCGGTAGAGCACTTCGTTGACATCGAAGGGGTCACTGGTTCAATCCCAGTATCGCCCACCATCGAACACCGCCCGCACGGGACACACCCGGGGGCACGAACAGCAACCCAAGGCGCAATCGCCGCGCCGCGACAGAGGATCAGAGCTATGAAAGTTCGCAATTCCCTCCGCTCGCTCAAGCAGCGCCACCGCGATTGCCGCGTCGTGCGCCGCAAGGGCCGGGTCTACGTCATCAACAAGACCCAGCGCCGGTTCAAGGCCCGCCAGGGCTGAACCGACCGCGATCGGACAGTGCCAAGGCCGCGCCCCCGGGTGCGGCTTTTTGCGGTTGAACAGGCCGGGCAAGGGCGCATCCCTTGACTTCCAAAGACATTGCCCGCCGTGATAGGCCCCGGGATCGATCCCGAAACGGGGAGGCCATGGCGCACAGCACCGGACCAGACGCGCCGCATTGCGGGCCGTTCGACCATGTCGTGTTCTCCGGCATCACCCGGAGGGGCGACATGGCGGTCTGCATCTGCCTGGAACCGGGCCAGCACTACGGCTGCCGCATCGGGCCGCCTGGCCAACCCGCGGAACTCTCCTTCTCGGTCGACGGCACGAAGGTCCGCGCCGATTTCGACTGGCACAGGATCGGCGATAGGGACTGGGCCTCGCTGTCGATCACCCATGACGGGATCACCGTCACCGTCCGGGTCGGACGACCCGAGACACCCGATGGAATGCCGCTCGGCCGGATCGAGATCACGGACCACGACACAAGGGCGTTCGACCTCGACCCCGCCACCATCCTGCACGATCTGCCCTTCGACTGAGCGCGACACCCTGCGGGTAATCGGCTCCGGTTTTCCCGACTTGCTCAAAATGTCACTGGCTTACACGGACAAGCGCGGGATAGGCTCCGCCGCAACAGAACCGAGCGAGGAGTTTTCCATCATGACCCGTATTTCAGCCCTGGCCTGCAGCCTTCTGGCGCTGGCCGCGACCCCCGCCCTGGCGCAGGATGCCGACCTGTGCGGCGGTGCCGGCGCCACCGGCCAGTGGATCGGCGGCACCGAGGCGATGTCCGACATTTCGACGGCGCCGGCCTATCTGGAACAGCTTGCCCTGGTGCTGCCGCGCAACGAATTCGTCTCGCTCTTCACCCTGTCGCAGCCCGGCGAGGTCCGGATCGAGGCCGCGGGCCAGGGTGGTGGCGACACCGTGATCGACATCCGCGACGCCACCGGCAATATCGTCATTTCCGACGATGACGGCGGCGGTGGCACCGACAGCCGCGCCGAAACCAGCCTGCAGCCCGGCACCTATTGCGTGTCGTTGCGCAGCTTCGACGGTTCCCCGATGACCGGGTTCGTCCGTGTCGGCCGGCCGGACCACGAGGCGCTGACCCCGGGCATCGGCGAGATGCCCGATCCGGTCGTCGATCCCGTCATGTCTTCGGAATGCGACCTGGCCCAGGCCCAGCCGCTGACCCTGGGCGGCCAGGCCACGAACCCGGTCGATGCCGTGCCGTTCTATTCCCTGACCCTGAACGCGCCGACCGCGCTCACCCTGACGGCCGAGAACCAGGAGGCCGACCCGGTGCTGACGCTTTATGACGACGGCGGCAACTGGCTGGACGAGAACGACGATTGGGACGGTCTGAACAGCCGGATCGACATGGAGGCCCCACTTTCCCCCGGCACCTATTGCATCGCCCTGCGCGCGCTGAACGACAGCAGCCTGCCGGTGACGGTTGCGGCCAGCGAATACGACGCGCAATCGGTGATGATGGACCTTTACGCCCGCGGCGATGCCAGCCCGCCGATGGACGGCTCCTACCCGATCACCGACCTGGGCGACGTCGCGGCCCGCGTGCGCCAGGACGCGAATGTCGGCGGCGATGCCGTCTGGTATTCGGTCGATGTCAACGAGGGCGGGTTGCTGCTGATCGAGGCGATCGCCCAGGGACAGGGCGACCCGGTGCTGATCATGTATGACGATCTCGGCCGCCAGATCGGCTACAACGACGATGCCGAGGGCACGCTGAACTCCATGCTGACCGTGCGGGTGCATCCGGGCACCTACCTGTTCGCGGTGCGCCAGATCGACAGTTCGACGCAGGGCTTCATCCGGCTGGTTGTGGAACGCTACGTTCCGGCGCAGTAACCGGTTTGCCAGCCCTTTCCGGAACGGCGCGTCTTCGGGCGCGCCGTTTCGATTTTCGCCGATAATTCAACCCTGTCGCCAGGTATTGTTTCCAATTCAGCCCATGGTTTCCCTGGCGTCATTAAAGTTTGACATCCGTCTGATTCTGATGGGGAATATCACTCTGTGTTTTTAGTTAACCGGGGAACCGAACCATGAAACTGTCCCAAGGGCTTTCCGCTGCGGCGGGTCTGGCACTTCTGGCCGGCGTCGCTGCCGCCGATACGATCGCTTTCGATTTCGACACCACGCTCAGCTATTCCGGCACGTTCGAGACGACGCCGTTCGACCTGAACAACGATGGCCTCGACGATGTCAATCTGGGCTTCTTTACCGGCGGCGCCGCGTTCATCAGCACGCTGACCAGCTGGAACCAGCCGGACACCGGTCCGATCGGCCCCGGCGTGCCGCCGGGCGACATTCTGCTGGTCGGCGCGCCCTACCAGGCGACCGTGTCCCTGACCCGCTTCTTCCGCGAAGAAGACAACGACAAGCGGATCAAGCTGTTCGACGAAGGCGAAACGATCAACGCGGCAAGCAGCCCGAACAAGGGCGACTTCGATTACCTCTATGACGGCGGCAACAGCTTCAATCCCGACCAGTTCCCGAATGTCGGTGACGGCGGCTTCGTCGGCTTCGAGATCGAGATCGGAGAAGGTAACATCGCCACGAATGACGGCGAATACTTTACCGGGTTCACCGGCACGACAGAGCTGTTCTACGGCTTCATGAACATCCAGCATGGCTCGATCATCGTGGGCATGTCGGGCTACAACACGACCCCCGGCGCCGGCGCGACCGTGACCGGCACCACCACCGGTGGCCCGTCCCCGGTGCCGCTGCCGGCGACCGGCCTGATGCTGTTGGCGGGCCTTGGCGGCCTCGGCGCGCTGCGCCGCTTCCGCAAGGGCTGAGCCCGGATCCTCACGCCACGCGCCCCGCCCGGCATGCGCCCGGGCGGGGTTTTTCGTGGCCGTATCCTAGCGGATGTCCACCTCGACTCCAAGCGCGCCGGCCATCAGCGTCACCAGGGTCAACTGATCGACGAACCCGGTCGGCGGCACCCCGTTCGCGGCCTGCCAGTCGCCCAGGGCGGCGCGGAAATCGTCGTCCAGCACGCCATCGGCGCGGCCCGGATCGAACCCTGCATCGGCCAGCCGCAATTCCAGCAATTGCGCCCGGATCCCGGTCAACCCGAGGGTCCGCTCTGCCGCGCGGGCGGCCTCCACCTGGGTCTGGCTGGCCCGCGGCCCCTGCAATTCGCCGATCCGCGCCGTCGCCCGCTCGGCGAATTGCCCGTCAGGCCAGGCGTTCAGGAACGCCTGATAGGCCGCGACGGTGTCGCGATCCTGGGCCTGCGCCCAATCGGCGCGCTCTTCCTCGGCCGCCGCGGCGGCGCGGGCCGCGTCGATCTCTGCCAGCCGGTCGGCCGCAATCGACGCATGGATCCCGCCGGGATAGCGGTCCAGATAGGCGCGATAACCCGCCTCGTCGCCCTTGGCGCCGGTTTCGTCCCAGAAATCACGATCCAGCCGCGCCGCCTCGGCTTCGGCCCGCGCCGCTTCGGCCGCCTGTTCGGCCCGGCGCCGCTCGGCCTGGGCATGCAGCCGGTTGATCTGGTCGCGGCTCAGATACGCGGTCTGCGGATAGCCGTTCTGCTGCTGCCAATTGGTGATCGCCCCGCGCGTGCCGGGGCCGAAGATCCCGTCGACACCGCGGGTGTTGTAGCCCAGCACGGTCAGATCCTCCTGGATTTCGCGCTGGTCGGCGCGGCTCAGCTCCAGCGCCTCTTCGGCCAGCCGCGCGGCGCGGTTCGGCTCGGCCAGGATTTCGGCGATCATCTCCTCGGCCTCGGTGGCGAAGCGGCCCGCGGGATAGGCGTTCAGATAGGCGCGATAGGCCTCGGCCGTGTCCGCCTCGACCGCCGAATCCCAGGCCCGGGCTTCGCGCGTCAGGTCATCCTCGTTGGGCGTTGCCACCACCACCGGCGCCGGCTCGGGCAGGTCCTCGGGCAGAAAGGCAAGCGCCACGGGCACGAACCCGCTGGCCGAGATATCGGGGTTGGCCGCGATCAGCGCCCCCAGATCGGCCCCCGGCACGGCCAGATCATCCTGCAGGAAGCGGGCGATCGCGCGCGGCTCGGCCCGCAGCACCGTGACCCCCTGCGGGATCTCCGGATCCCCCGGCCCGGCCCGCAGGAACGGCCCGCTCACCGGCGTGTCCGGGTCATCCTCGACCCCCAGAAGCAGCACCGCCCGGCCCGGCCGCGTGCCCAGCACCCGCAGCAGGCTGTCGACCGAAACGGCGCTGTCGCCCAGGTCGAACAGGCCCGGCGGCGCGGCCTCGGCCGTCAGATACCAGCTGCGCCCGCCGTCATGGACGAACCGCCCGGCCAGAGCCACGACCAGCCGCTCGGCCCCCTCCGCATCGGCGGCAAAAGCCCCCAGCGCGTCGCCCACCGCCCCGGCGCGGCCGTTTTCCAGCGCCTGCACGGCAAAGCCCAGGCCCTGCAGCGCTTCGGCCGCGTCAACCACCTCGTCGGCGCGCGGCACCCGGCCCAATTGCTCGTAGCGTTCGGTCCCAAGGACCAGCGCCGCATCCTCGGCCAGGCCGGCCAGGGGCCAGACCGCCAGCAGCCCGGCAATGATCGCGTGACGCATGGGATCGCTCCTTTTCCGCCCGTTCATCCCTTGGTGCCGCAGGCCGCGCCGCTATCCAATAGCACCGCGACGCGAGGCGGCCTTGATCCCCACCCCCATCTTGGTCACCGGGACGCCGCTGGCAAGGGCCTGCCCATGGCCCATGCCGACGATTTCGGCCCCGACGCCACGGATCCGCGCATCACCATGCGCAACGCGCCCCCGATCACCGAAATCGACCGGTCCGGCGTCACCTGCGGACAGTGCCGCGACGTGACCGGCATCCATAGCTGGATCGAAGAAGCGGGCCGAGGCGCTGGCGCGGATCGCCGCAAAGCGGGTCCATCGGACGGGCCGCAGCGGCAAGCACACAGCGCGCGCGAAAGGGCTCACCAGCTCAGGACGACAGTGCCCAGCTTGTCGCCCGACGCGACCAGGTCATGCGCGGCGGCGGCGTCTTCCAGCCCGCCGCCGGGCACCACCGCATGGGTCAATGCGCCCGCCTCCAGCCAGCCCGCCACCTGTGCCGCGCCGCGCCGCCGCATCGCGTCGTCCAGCAGGTAGACGATCAGCATCCGCAGCGTCACGTTGCGGAACATGAACGGGTAGAAGGACAGGACCGGTTCCATGCACGCGGCCGAGGCATAGGCGGCGATCACGCCCCCCGGTTTCAGCACCTGCAGCGACACCTCCTGGTTGGCGCCGAAATCGACCTCGACGATGCGGTCCACGCCCTGCCCGCCGGTCATCTCCAGCACCGCCTCAGCGACGTTCGCCTTTCGGTAGTCGATCCATTCCGCCGCGCCCGAATGGGCGGCCTTTTCGGGTGACGACACGGTGGTGATCACCCGTGCGCCGGACAGCGCCGCCATCTGGCAGGCATAGCGGCCCACGGTTCCGGCGCCACCGGTCACCAGCACCGTCTGCCCCGCGATCGGCCCGTCAGAATGCAGCGCATACCAGGCGGTCATCGCCGGAATGCCCAGGCAGGCGCCCTCGGCAAAGCTTGTCCCCTCTGGCAGCGGCACCGCCTGGTCGGCGGGCAGGGCGATCAGCGCGGCGCAGGTCCCCTGGGCCCGTTGCCATTGCCCGTTCCAGATCCAGACCCGTTCGCCCACGGCGCGGTCCACCCCCGGCCCGACCGCCTCGATCACCCCGGCGCCATCGGAATGCGGCACGACCCGGGCGAAGGGCATCACTGCCCCGGGCCGCGCCCCGGCCCGCAGCTTCACGTCCGAGGGGTTCACGCCCGAGGCGCGCAGCCGCACCAGAACCTCGCCCGGGCCCGGCACCGGATCGGGCAGATCGCCGACAGTCAGGACGTCGCCTGCCGGTCCGAACTGTTCGTAATAGACCGCCTTCATTGCATCCCTCCCAGGCCGTAGCGCGCCAGTTCTTCGTAGACCGGTCCCGCCGGTGTCAGGGTCGAGGCGTAAAGCCCCACCGCCTCGGCCGCCATCCCGGGCAGGCGCAGCCCGGCCAGCGCGGCGACGGCACGCTCCAGCCGGGGGCCCGCGTCCCGGATCCCGGGGCCGAACCGCACCAGCGTGACATGCGGCCGGAACCGGCTGCGGGGCAGGGCGATCCCCGCCTCCCGCACCGCGCCCAGGCAGGCGTCGCGCAAGGCCACCAGGCCCGGCTCGCGGACCACATCGGCGGCCAGCAGCCGCGGCACACGGCCGCCGAACAGCGCGATCCCCGACACGTCCAGCCGCGCCGCCGGCAGGGACCGCGCCACAAGCGCGTCATGCAGCGCGGCCAGCGCATGGTCGGGCTGATCGTCCAGAAAAGCGAGCGTCAGGTGCAGGTTGTCCTCATCCACCGGCCGCCCCACGGGCACCGCCGCCTGGACCCGCACCAGGGCCTGCCGCAGGGACTCGGGCAGCGCGACCGCCAGGAAACTCCGCATCCCACGTGCCGTGTCAGGCCTGGTCGCCCAATGTGGCGCGTTCATGTTCGCGCGGGACCTGGTTCGGCCGCCTGGCATAACCCGTCGCCTCGGAATGGCGCACCAGCCAGAAATAGGCCAGCGCCCCGATCGCCGCGCCGACGAAGGCCAGAATCGCCGCCGTCACCATCTGCCAGGCGTTCGCCGGGTCGCCCGAAAACGCCAGGTAACCGAAGGCCCAGAACCCGGACCAGGCTACCACATTCACGATCGCAATGAGTTTTGCCATCTTGCGCTCCTCCTCGGGCGGTTTCTGCGCCGAACCCCGGATCTGGTCAAACCCTACGCGGGCCCGTCCTCAGAAGTCCAGCAGCAGGCCCGACCCGCCGGCATCCAGGATCCGCTCGGCGCTGTTTTCCTGGCTGGTCGCGCGGGCACCGAAATCGACGCTCACCCCGACCGACAGGCTGGTCACGTCATCGGCCAGCGCATCGGATCGGGTCTGTTCCAGGTCGGCGAAGACCGCGTAGCGGTCGTTGACCGTATAGCTGCCGCCCAGCCGCACCGAATCGAAGGCGGTTCCGTCCAGGTCGATCCGGCTGACCGACCCGTCCAGCCCGAACTGGTCGGACAGGTCATAGCGCCCCTCCAGCACCAGGATCGGCGTGTCGCGGGTGCCGCCCGCATCCTCGACCAGATGGGCCGACACCGACATCTCGGCCCCCGGCGCAAAGCGGTAGCCCATCAACAGGCTGGTCAGCGCTTCGACCCCCGTGCTGCTGTCGGCGACCTGCGCATAGGCGGCACGGCCATAGAAGGGGCCGCTGTCATAGCCCAGGCCCAGCTCATCGACGCTGAGCGTCAGGGCCGGCGCCGCGATCCGCGCGGTCGACAGGTCGATGCGCATCCCGTTGTCGAAAGTATAGCCCGCACCGATCGCGCCGGTCTCCAGGTCCCGGACGGGGCTGCCGTCATCGGGATCGGCCTGCGCCGCCCGGCCGCTCAGCCACATGTCCGCGGCCCCGAATCGCACGCCCAGTTCGCCGCCGAAGACCAGCACATCGGCCTGGTCGGCCCCGTCGCCCTGCAGGCCATAGCCCAGCTCCAGCCCGCCAAAGCTCAGGTCCTGCGCGGCGGCGGGCACGGTGCCGACGGCGCCGAAGCTCAGGGCAATCGCAAGGAGGCGTCCGGGCATCATCGGCCCTTTCCGGTGCTGGCCAACGGCCGAACCCGGCCGCCTGTCCCGACAGATATAGGACAAGACCGCCGGTAAATCCATGAAATCTCATGGAATGCGCGGCCGGCAAGCGAAAATTTTCCACTTCTGATTGCGCCCCGCCCCGGGGCCTGCAACATGGCCCCATCCCGCGGCCACGGGCAGCAAAGGACGACCATGACCCATCTGTGGATGCGCGCCGAACAGCGCGACAACGAACAGCGCGCCCCACTGACCCCCGAGGGCGCGGCCCGCCTGATCGCCGCCGGCCTGCGCCTGACGGTCGAGGACAGCCCGGCCCGCATCCTGCCGACCGACGCCTACCGCCAGGCGGGGGCCGGCATCGCGGCCCCGGGCAGCTGGGTGCAGGCGCCCGGCGACGCGATCATCCTCGGCCTCAAGGAATTGCCCGAGGACGACACGCCGCTGCACCACACCCACATCATGTTCGGCCATGCCTACAAGGGCCAGGGCGCCGGCGCGCGGCTGTTGGCACGCTTCGCCGCCGGCGGCGGGCGCCTGCTGGACCTGGAATACCTGACCGATGCCGGCGGACGGCGCGTCGCCGCCTTCGGCTATTGGGCGGGTTTCGCGGGCGCCGCCGTCACCGTCCTGGCCTGGAGCGCCGGTCGGAACGGCACCATCGCCGGCCCGGTCGCCGCCTGGCCCGATGCCGACGCGATGATCGCCGATGCCGCCCGGGCGCTTGGCCCGACCCGGCCCACCGCGCTGGTGATCGGCGCCCTCGGCCGCGTCGGCAGGGGTGCCGCCGACCTGTGCAAGGGGCTGGACATCCCCGTCACCGGCTGGGACATGGCCGAAACCGCCAATGGTGGCCCGTTCCCGCAGATCCTGGACCACGACCTGTTCTTCAACTGCATCCTGGCCCGGCCCGGCACGCCGGTCTTCGTCGGGCCCGAGGCGCTTGCCGCGCCGCGCCGGCTGGCCGCGATCGGCGACATCGCCTGCGATCCCGACAGCGACTACAACCCGATCCCGCTGTATGACCGGGCCACCGACTGGGCCGCGCCGGTGACCCGTGTCCATGCGGACCCGGTGCTGGATATCATGGCGATCGACAACCTGCCGTCGCTGTTGCCGCGCGAAAGCACGCTGGATTTCGCCGACCAGCTTCTGCCGCACCTGCTGACCCTGTCCGATGACCCGGACGGGGTCTGGGACCGGGCGGCGCGGCTGTTCGCCGATCACGTGCGGCGATAAAGATCATCCTCGGCATCGGTGGCCGAAATCCCCAGCGCATCCAGCCCGTTTTCCAGGTGATCGGCCAGGTGCGGCGACCCCTTGAGGTAGCTCGCGGTCGGCGTCGTCGCCTCGGCCTCTGCGGTGCGGATCGCCTCGGCCAGGTCTTCGGGCTCGAACGACCCGCGACCGATCCACATCAGGGCGACCAGGCTGTATTGCTCTTCGGGCATCAAGTTGTCGACGAAGCCGTCGAATTCCCCTTCGGCCCGGTCCAGTTCCCGGGCCAGGATGATCACCTCGGCAACCTTGTCGGCGCTTATTTCCAGCATCTCGTGGCTCCCCTATCGACACCGCCTCTGTCCTTCTGGACCGGCGCGCGGTCAAGGGCAAGCCTATGCAGAACGACCGGCCCGGGCAACGGCGCGCCATCCGCGCGACAGCTTCCGGAACGCGAAACGGAGGCCCGAAGGCCTCCGTCTGCATCCCGGGAATGCAAGCCGAGAGATCAGTTGAAGCTGTAGACCAGCGACACACCGAAGGTGTTGTCCATATCCTCGTCACCCGGCAGCGGGTCGGAGTGATATTCGGTCGTCAGCGAGGTCCGCAGCGCCATGGCATCGGTCACCGAGAAGTTCACGCCGAGGTCGTTGAAGACCACGGTGTCCGCCTCCGAATAGATCACGTCGGTGTCGTTGGTCAGGTTCACCGTGTCGGTCAACCGCGCGGTGTAGTTCGAGCTCAGGCTGAGCGCCTCTTCCTCGATCTCGGTTGCGTCGCTCAACTCGGCCCAGCGATAGCCGGGACCGCCCGAGACGTTCCAGGTGATGTCGCTGCGGTCGATGACCTTGTAGCCGACGCCGATGCCCGCGAAAGTGTCGCTGACAAAGCTGGCATAATCGTCCTTGCTGCCCTGGATCTGGGCATAGCCGAACCACCGGCTGCCGAAGTCGCGGGTATAGTCCAGACCGTACAGCAGGTTGTTCTCGGTCTCGACCCCGTCGTCCTCGCCATAGGAATAGGCCAGGTTCACTTCGTAGCCGTTGGTACCGTCATAGTAACCCATGTTGGCGCCGATTCCGACATCCGCGCTGTCGGTATTGCCGTCCGACAGCGCGGCGCGCAGGGCGACCGACCCGTCGAAACCGATCGGACGGCCGACATTGCCGAAATCGTCGATGTCGCGCTCGTATTCGTCCTCGATGTCTTCCGACAGGTCCTCGACGGCATCTTCCGCGGCGTTCCGATTGTCGAAGGCGGATGTCTGGGCAAAGCCGGCGCCCGCCAGGACGCTCGAGATCGCAGCCAGAACGAAAACATTCCGTGTCTTTTCCATTTGTCTTTCCTTTCACGATCCGGCCGAAGCAGACTCGGTGCCGGCCGGCTTACGTTACAAATCAACCCGGGATCCGGGTCGATGCGTTGCGGAAATAATGGTTGCCCCGGCAGTGTCCATGGCCATCCGAAAAGCCCGGCCCAACACCCGAAAAGTTGTGTGCCCCCACAACATCAGCAAGAACTGGCCGAGGTATTTTTAGTTTATTTTCAGATATTTACATAAAATCACGCAGCTGTTACCGCGGGACGGGGAAAAAATTATCTGAAATGCCCTTGAACTCGACTCAGGCCATTTCTTGCCGATCTTGTTCATTTCGGAAACACGGTGCCGCCGAATTGTTTCAGTAATTGAAAACCCGACTCGGGTGCAATTCCCCACCGGAATACGTCCCGACAGCAATTGCCCGGCCACGATAGCTTGCCCAGACCTCTTCACCGAAGTCCGCCGTCCCGATAACCGGGGCGGGGTTGCCGTTTTTCAGGCGACCCAGGCTTTCTTCGGGGCAGCGCATTTCGGTCAGATCCGCCAGCCCGTCCTCCAACGGCCGCAGCAACGCATCGATCCCGGGCGATTTCGCCAGCTCCTCGATCCGCTCCAGGCTCACACCCTCTTCGGCGGTGAACGGCCCCGACCAGGTCCGGCGCAACCGCTGCACATGGCCAAGGCATCCCAGCGCCCGGCCCAGGTCGCGGGCGATGGCGCGTACATAACCGCCCTTGCCGCAGACCATCTCCAGCACCGCGGTATCGGCGTCGGGTCGGTCCAGCAGGATCAGGCTTTCGACCCAAAGCGGCCGCGCCTCCAGCGTCACCTCCTCGCCGTCGCGGGCCCGCTTGTAAGCCCGTTCGCCGTCGATCTTCACCGCCGAAAAGGCCGGCGGCACCTGTTCGATATCCCCGACGAACCGTCCCAGCGCGTCCTTGATCCCGTCATCCGTCGGGCGCGCGTCGCTGGTCTGCGTCACCACGCCCTCGGCATCGTCGGTATTGGTCTCGGCGCCGAAGCGCACGGTGAATTCATAGGCCTTCAGCGCGTCGGTGATGTAGGGCACCGTCTTGGTCGCCTCGCCCAGGGCGATCGCCAGAACTCCGGTCGCCTCCGGGTCCAGCGTGCCCGCATGGCCGGCCTTCTTCGCATCGAAGGCCCAGCGCACCTTGTTCACCATCGCGGTCGAGGTCGGCCCGGCGGGCTTGTCCACCACCAGCCAGCCGGAAATGTCCCGTCCCTTGCGTCTGCGCGCCATGCCTGCCTCCGTCAGAAAGAGGCCCGGGGGTTAGTCGCCGGCGGCCGTCCCGTCAATGGGCCGCACCGCCACGATCGGCCCCATCTGCAGGCCGATATCGGACCGGCCCAACGCCGGAACGTGCAACCGGCTGACCTTGCCGTCGAAATAGAGCGCATCGTCCAGGCCCAGCGCATCCCGGAACAGCGTGGCGAAATCGTGGAAATTCACCGGCTGGTTGGAAATCGCGAACACGACACGGCCATCGCCTGCGCCGACCCCGTTGCGGATATGCCGCGAACTGCCCCCCGGGATCAGCCGCGGATGCAGCGCCCCGTCCAGCACCAGCATCGGCCCCGATTGGCTGGCGAAGTCGCAGCGCCGCTCCGACGCCGCAAAGGCGCGCGTCTCGACAATCCGCACCCCGTCCGCAGCGACACAGAACACCCCGTTGGGCAACAGCCCGAAATTGCCGGGGCCCGCGCTTTCGATCAGCCTCTGCTCGGTGGCGCCGTCCTCGACGTAAAGCCCCACGGGCGACCGGTCCGCATGATACATACCCGCGTTCATCGCCATCAGGACGGGCCCGCCCGCGGCCCGTTCCACCGCCTCGAAACTGCCCAGGATCCTGCCGTAATCGTCGCGCAGGAAGGTCTCGATCCGCTCGCGGGCCAGGTCGACCTCGCAGATCGTGAAGGACTGGCCCAGATGCTCCAGGTCGCGGCACTCCAGCGCCGATGTCGCCCCGGGGGCCAGGATCAGCGCCAGCAGCGCCGCCCTCATTCGTCCAGGTCCTGCCGCACCTTGGCATCGGCGAACATCGCCCGGGTCCGGTCGATCCGGTCATAGGTATCGTCGACCCGGAACCGCAGTTCGGGCGTCGCCTTCAGCTTGACCGCGCGGCCGACGATCCGCCGCAATTCGCCCACGTTGCGCGCCAGCGCGGCCACGGCCAGCTCCGGCTCGCGCCCGCCGAGCGGCAGCACATAGGCGGTGGCGACCCGCAGGTCCGGGCTCACCCGCACCTCGCCCACGGTGATCGACATCGCCGCAAGATCCGGGTCATGCACATCGCCGCGCATCAGCGCGTCCGACAGCGTCCGACGGATCAGCTCGCCGACCCGCAATTGCCGTTGGGACGGTGCCCCGCCCGAGGAAGGTCTGTTCTTTGCCATGGCGCCCATGTAATCCCTCTCCGACCCCTTGCCAAGCAACAGGAGGCGACAATGGCAGACCCCGCAGACGGCATCCCCGGCATCGTCATTACCGGCGCGTCCGGCCGGATGGGCCGGATGCTGCTTCAGACCGTCGCCGCCTCCGACAAATGCCGCCTGGTCGCCGCGCTGGAACGGCCCGGCCATGACTGGATCGGCCAGGATGCCGGCACCGCGATGGGCGGCCCCGCTCTGGGCGTGCCCGTCACCGACGATCCCCTGCCGGCCTTCGCCGAGGCCAACGCGGTGATCGACTTCACCGCGCCCCAGGCGACGGTCGAGTTCGCGACGCTGGCCGCCCAGGCCCGTGTGGTCCATGTCATCGGCACCACCGGCCTGACCGAGGCCGACCTCGCCCATCTCGAAACCGCCGCCCGCCACGCCGCGATCATCCGCGCCGGCAACATGTCGCTTGGCGTCAACCTTTTGGTGCAGCTGACCAAAAAGGTCGCCGCCGCCCTGGACGAGGAGTTCGACATCGAAATCATCGAGGCCCACCACCATCACAAGGTCGACGCCCCCTCGGGCACGGCCCTGATGCTGGGCGCAGCCGCGGCCGAGGGACGCGGCGTCACGCTCAAGGACGTCGCCGACCGCGCCCGCGACGGCATCACCGGCGCCCGCGACCGCGGCCATATCGGCTTTTCCGCGATCCGCGGCGGCGACATCGTCGGCGAACATGACGTGCTCTTCGCCGGCCTCGGCGAACGCATCACCCTGCGCCATGTCGCCACCGACCGCGCGATCTTCGCCCGCGGCGCGCTCAGGGCCGCGCTCTGGGGCCAGGGCAAGAAGCCCGGCCAATACGACATGGTCGACGTGCTCGGCCTCTAGGGCTGCCTTTGTCCCGAAAATACCTCGGGGGGGCCCGAAGGGTGGGGGGCAGCGCCCCCCTCCAAAGCCCGGAACCCGCGCGGCATCCGTATCCGGGCGATCATCCTCCACTGGCGGAATGAAAGCGCGCGGACGCGCACAATTCGGCACCAGCCGCGATCAGAAATCCACCGCCAGGCCCTTCTTCTCCCAATCGCCGTAGCGCACCGGCTCCGGCCCGTCGCGCCCGCCCAGTTCGGGCGGCAGCTCCGGCGCCCTGGCCGCCTTGCGCCGCGCCTCGGCCTCGGCCAGGGCGCGCTTGGCGGCCTCGGGCAGATCGTCGGGGGTGTCGGACATAACGGGCTCTCCTTGTCGGCGCGTCTTGGGTGATATACGCCGCAGCAGCCCATCAGCAAGGGGACCAAATGGCACAACCCGGCCTCGATGCCCGCCGCGCGGCGCTGTTCTGCCTCGACCGGATCACCGGCGAGGGTCGTCTGATGGCCGAATGCCTCTCCGACGGCGCCTTGTCCCACCTGTCCCCGCCGGACCGCGCCCGGGCCCAGCGGCTGACGCTCGACACCCTGCGCAGCTTGCCCAATGCCGACCGGCTGCTCAAACCCCATCTCAAGAAACGGCCGCCGCTGGCGGTGCAGAACATCCTGCGCCTGGGCACCCATGAACTGATGTCGGGCGAGGCCGCCCATGGCGTGATCAACTCGCTCGTGGACATCACCGGCCGCAACCGCCGCACCGCCAGCCTCAAGGGCCTGGTCAACGCCGTGTTGCGCAAGATCGCCGCCACCGATGCCGAAACCCGGGCCAAACGCGGCCCGCCCCGCCTGCCGCGCTGGCTGCGCGATCCGCTGACCACCGCCTGGGGCGGCGCCGCGATCAAGGCGATGGAGGCCGCCCATGCGCGAGGCGCCCCGCTCGATCTGACCGCCCGCGATGATCCGCAGGCGGTGGCCGAGATGACCGGCGGCACGCTTCTGCCCACCGGCTCGATCCGGCTGACCGATCCGGGCCAGGTCTCGGCCCTGCCCGGCTATGCCGACGGCGCCTGGTGGGTGCAGGATGCCGCCGCCGCCCTGCCGGCCCGACTGCTGGCCCCGCACAAGGGCGAACGCGTGCTCGACCTCTGCGCCGCGCCGGGCGGCAAGACCCTGCAGCTGGCCGCCATGGGCGCCGATGTCACCGCGATCGACATTTCCGAACCGCGCATGGCCCGGGTGACCGACAATCTCGCCCGCACCGGGCTGCAGGCCACCACCCTGGTCGCCGATGCGCTGGAATTCGCCACCCCCGGCTGGGACGCGATCCTGCTGGATGCGCCCTGTTCGGCCACCGGCACGATCCGCCGCCACCCGGACCTGCCCCATGCCAAGGACGGGGCCGATTTCGCCGCGCTGATCGCCGGCCAGACCCGGCTCATCGACCATGCGCTCGCGCTGCTGAACCCCGGCGGGCGGCTGACCTTCTGCACCTGTTCGCTGCTGCCCGACGAGGGCGAGGTGCAGGCCGAGGCCGCTCTGACCCGCCATCCCGGGCTAAGCGTGGTCCCCCCCGCCCTGCCGGGTCTCGATCCGGCCTGGCCGACGCCCGAGGGCGGGTTGCGCCTGCGTCCCGATCACTGGGCCGACCGGGGCGGGCTTGACGGCTTCTACATCGTCACCTTCCGAAACGAGGCGTGACACCCCCGCCCCCGGCGCGTATAAGCTGACCCCAAGACAAGGCCCCGCAAAGGGGCGTGGCAGAGGCAGCCAGGCTGGTGCACAGTGAGCGGATCGTCCGGATCAGGAACCGCCTTCAGGCGCGTCTGTGCGCGCGCGCGTCGCCGGCGACGGGCTTTACCACGGCGCCGGAACCGCGGCTTTTCGGCCATTTCGCCCGTGGCCGGCAGCTCATGGCCGGAAATTTCCTGTTCCCCGGCGGGTTGGTCGAAGCCAAGGGCGACACGATCTGGGCCGCCGCCGACCGGGCCGCCGATCCCCGTGCCATGGTGCTGGCCCAGGGTTTCACCTGGCTCGATGACCTGGTCGCCGTGGGCGATGGCCGCGCCCGGGTTCTGGCCCAGTCCTGGCTGGCCGACTGGATCGCCCGCTATGGCCGCGGCACCGGACCGGGCTGGACCCCGGACCTGGCCGGGCGGCGCCTGATCCGCTGGATCACCCATGGCCTGTTCCTGCTGCGCGGCCAGGACGCCGCCGGGTCCGAGGCCTATTTTCGCTCCGCCGGGCAACAGGCGATCTTTCTGTCGCGGCGCTGGAAGGCGGCCCGCCCCGGTCTGCCCCGGTTCGAGGCTCTGACCGGCATGATCTATGCCGGCCTCGCTCTGGAAGGGATGGAGCGCCATGTCGCCCCCGCCACCGCCGCCCTGGCCCGCGATTGCAAGACCCAGGTCGGCCCCGACGGCGGCATCGCCTCGCGCAGCCCCGAGGATCTGACCGAAACCCTGACCCTGCTGACCTGGGCCGAAGGCGCATTGCGCGACACCGACACGGCCGTCCCCGAAACCCTGCGCGCCGCCATCGCCCGCATTGCGCCCACATTGCGCGCCCTGCGCCACGCCGATGGCGGGCTCGCCCGGTTCCATGGCGGCGGGCGCGGCCTTGACGGGCGCCTGGACGAGGCACTGGCCGCCTCCGGCACCTCGGCGCAGCCCGATCCGGAGCGGCTGCACATGGGCTATGGCCGGCTCCAGGCCGGGCGCACCACGATCGTCCTGGACGCCGCCCCGCCCCCCGCCGGCGGCCATGCCGGCACCGCCCATGCCGCGACCCTGGCGTTCGAACTGACCTCGGGCCGCCGGCCGATGATCGTCAATTGCGGCTCGGGCGCCTTTTTCGGCGGCGATTGGGCCCGCGCCGGCCGCGCCACGCCCAGCCATTCGACGCTGGGGATCGACGGCGTGTCCTCGTCGCGCCTGGCGCCCGGCACCGATGGCGAGGATCGGCTGACCGACACCCCGCACCAGGTCCTGACCCATTTCGAGCCCCTGCCCGACGGTCTGCGCCTGGCCGCCTCTCATGACGGCTACCGGCGCAGCCACGGCATGACCCATGCCCGGACCCTGGACCTGTCCCAGGATGGCCGTGGCCTGGCCGGAGAGGACCTTCTGACCGTCCTCGACCCCGCCGACGAAGCCGCCTTCGACGCCGCCATGACCCGCGCCAACCTGCAGGGCATCGCCTTTTCGATCCGCTTCCACCTGCACCCCGAGGTCGAGGCCCGGGTCGATCTGGGCGGCAGCGCCGTGTCGCTGACCTTGCGGTCGGGCGAAATCTGGATCTTTCGCCAGACCGGCGCCCAGCGCATGCACCTGGCGCCCTCGGTCTATCTCGAATCCGGGCGGATCAAGCCGCGTGCGACACAACAGGTGGTTTTAGTCGGCCGCGCAATGTCCTATGCGACGCGCATCCGCTGGTCGCTGGCCAAGGCGCAGGACACGCCGCTGGCCATCCGCGACATGCCGCGCGACGTGGCCGCGGAGCATGACGAGCTGACACCGGGGGACACCTGAATGACCGACCTCGCACCGCTGAACCGCGCGCTGCTTTCCGTTTCCGACAAGACCGGCCTGATCGACCTGGCCCGCGCGCTTCATGCCCGGGGTGTGGAACTGCTGTCCACCGGCGGCACCGCGAAGGCCCTGCGCGCGGCCGATCTGCCGGTGCGCGACGTGGCCGAGGTCACGGGCTTTCCCGAAATGATGGACGGCCGGGTCAAGACCCTGCACCCGGCGGTCCACGGCGGCCTTCTGGCCCTGCGCGACGACGACGCCCATGTCGCCGCGATGACGGCCCACGGAATCCCGCCGATCGACCTGCTGGTGGTCAACCTCTACCCGTTCGAGGCGGCGCTGGACCGCGGCGCCGATTACGCCGAGATGATCGAGAACATCGACATCGGCGGCCCGGCGATGATCCGCGCCGCGGCCAAGAACCACGCCCATGTCGGCGTGGTGACGGATGTCGCGGATTACGCCGCCCTGCTGGCCGAACTCGACGCCCATGACGGCCGGACCTCTTATGGGTTCCGCCAGCGCCTGGCCCAGAATGCCTATGCCCGCACCGCCGCCTATGATGCCGCGGTCAGCACCTGGATGGCCGGCGCCACCGGCGAGGCCACCCCGCGCCGCCGCGCCTTTGCCGGCACCCTGGCCCAGCCCCTGCGCTACGGCGAAAACCCGCACCAGCGGGCGGCCTTCTATACCGATGGCAGCAACCGCCCCGGCATCGCCACCGCGACCCAGCTTCAGGGCAAGGAATTGTCCTACAACAACATCAACGATACCGACGCGGCCTTTGAACTGGTCAGCGAATTCCTGCCCGCCGACGGCTTTGCCTGCGCCATCATCAAACATGCCAACCCCTGCGGCGTCGCCACCGGCGCCACCCTGCTGGACGCCTATCGGAAGGCCTTCGATTGCGACCGCACCTCGGCCTTCGGCGGCATCGTCGCGCTGAATTCCACGCTTGACGGCGAAACCTCCGAAGCCATCGCCGAAATCTTTACCGAGGTGGTGATCGCCCCCGGCATCCACCAGGACGCCAAGGACCTCTTCGCGAAAAAGAAGAACCTGCGCCTGCTGACCACCCCGGGCCTGGCCAATACGGCCGAGCCGCGCCTGACCTGGCGGCAGGTCTCGGGCGGGATCCTGGTGCAGGACGCCGATACCGACACCCTTACGCCGGATGACCTGAAGGTGGTGACGAAAAAGGCCCCGACCGAGGCGCAGATGCAGGACCTCCTGTTTGCCTGGAAGGTCGCCAAACACGTGAAATCCAACGCCATCGTCTATGCCAGGGACGGCCGCACCGTCGGCGTCGGCGCCGGCCAGATGTCGCGCCTCGACAGCGCGCTCATCGCCGCGAAAAAGGCCGAACGCATGGCCGAGGCGCTGGGCCTGCCACAGCCGCTCACCATCGGCTCCGCCGTCGCCTCGGACGCGTTCTTTCCCTTTGCCGACGGGCTGATGGAGGCCGCGGCCGCCGGCGCCACCTGCGTCATCCAGCCCGGTGGCTCGATGCGCGACGACGAGGTGATCGCCGCCGCCGACGACGCCGGGCTGGCGATGGTCCTGACCGGCATGCGCCATTTCCGGCATTGACGGCGGATGCGGCGGGCCACGCGTCTTTCGCCACCGGACCGGCCCGGTTTCGGCTTGCAAAACCCGCCCCGTCCCCGTTCCTTGGCGACCAATCAGCGGAGCACGACCATGCGCCTCATCTTCTGGACCGGGTTCTGGACCTTTCTCGCCGACCAGGCGCTGAAATTCTACGTGCTCTACGGGCTGAACCTGCCCGAGGAACAGGTGATCGACGTCGCCCCGCCCTACCTGGTGCTGCGCATGGCCTGGAACCGCGGGGTGAATTTCGGCCTGTTCGCGGAATACGACCTGCGCTGGTTCCTGATCGCGCTGGCGGTGGTGCTTTGCGCGATCGTGATCTGGTGGATGGCCCGGTCGCCGCAATCGCGCTGGGCCCATGCCTCGGCCGGGCTTCTGGTGGGCGGCGCGCTGGGCAACGTGGTCGACCGGCTGTATCTGCCCGGCGTGGCGGACTTCATCAACATGTCCTGCTGCGGCATCTACAATCCCTATGCCTTCAACCTGGCCGATGTGGCGATCTTTGTCGGCGCGGTGGGGCTGGTGCTGTTCACCGGCGACGATGACAACGGCAAGGGCCAGCGCGCCGGCAAGCGCACCGGCACGGGCACGGCCAGGCGTCGCGCCGACAAGACCTCGTGACGCCGCGCGCGGCTTGGGCTAGACAGGATCGCGGAAGGAGTTGGGCATGATCGGCAGAACCGCAGTGATGATCGTCCTGGGCCTGTCCCTGTCGGCCTGCGCCGGCGGCGACCGGGGCCTGCGTGACCTGCGCTCGCCCTCGGGCGGGCCGGACGAATTCTCGGTCCTGCCGCTGGCGCCGCTGAGCTTGCCCGACGACCTGTCGGACCTGCCGCGCCCCACCCCCGGCGGGGCCAACCGCACCGATCCCGCCCCGCAGGCCGAGGCGGTCGCCGCCCTTGGCGGCTCCCTCTCCGCCGTCGACACCGCCGGTATTCCCGCAAGCGACGCCGCGCTGGTCAATGCCGCCGGCCGCGCCGGCACCGACCCGGGGATCCGCGCCACGCTCGCGACCGAGGATGACGCCTTCCGCAACCGCCGCGCCCGGCTGGGCCTGTTCGCCGGCCCCGAACGCTATTTCCGTGCCTATGCCGGCCAGGCGCTCGACGCCTATGCCGAGCTTGCCCGCTTCCGCAACCTGGGCGTCGCGGTCCCGTCGGCCCCGCCCGCGCCCTAGGCGCCGCTCCCGTCGCACCCCCCGATCACATCCGCGCAATCGCCGCTTGCCCCCGGCCCCGCGCGCCGTAAGTTCATCGCAACCGACCCCAGCGGAGCCCTGCCGATGACGCGCCTTCTCGCCGCCTTCCTCGCCCTTCTGGCCCTGCCCGCGCTGGCGGCCGAAAAGGTCACGACCTTCACGCTCGACAACGGCATGGACGTGGTGGTGATCGAGGATCACCGCGCCCCCGTCGTCGTCCACATGGTCTGGTACCGCACCGGCGCCGCCGACGAACCGGCCGGCCAGTCCGGCATCGCGCATTTCCTCGAACACCTGATGTTCAAGGGCACCGACGATTACGGCCCCGGAGAGATGTCGGACATCATCGCGGCCAACGGCGGCTCGGACAACGCCTTCACCTCGTGGGATTACACCGCCTATTTCCAGCGCATCGCCGCCGACCGGCTGGATCTGATGATGCGGATGGAGGCGGACCGGATGACCGACCTGGTCCTGTCGCCCGCCGATATCCGCACCGAACGCGACGTGATCCTCGAGGAACGCAACCAGCGGGTCGACAACAATCCCAATGCGCTGATGCGCGAACAGATGCGCGCCGCGCAATACCTGAACCATCCCTACGGCGTGCCGATCATCGGCTGGCGGCACGAGATGGAGGGGCTCGACATGGACGCCGCCCTGGCCTTCTATGACCGCTTCTACGCGCCCAACAACGCCATCCTGGTGGTCGCCGGCGATGTCGAACCCGACCAGGTCCGCGCCCTCGCCGACACCCATTACGGCCCGATCCCGGCCAATCCGGACCTGATGCCGCGCACCCGTATCCAGGAACCGCCGCAACTGGCCGAACGCCGCATCGTCTTTGCCGATCCACGCATCGCCCAGCCCTATCTCGCGCGCAGCTACCTGGCCCCGGAACGCGACCCGGGCGACCAGGGCCAGGCCGCCGCGCTCACCTACCTGGCCGAGCTGATCGGCGGTTCGCCCTTCACCTCGACCCTGGGCGTCGCGCTGCAATTCGACAGCCAGGTGGCGGTCTATTCCAACGCCTTCTATGACGGGCTGAACCTGGATGACGGCACCTTCGGGCTGACCGTCGTCCCGGCCGAGGGCGTCACCCTGCAAGAGGCCGAGGACGCCATGGACGCCGCCATCGCCGCCTTCCTTGACGGCGACATCGACCCGGCCCGGATCGAGGCGATCCGCACCCAATTCCGCGCCTCGGAAATCTATGCGCTCGACAACGTGATGGGCCTCGCGCAGCGCTATGGGTCGGCGCTCACCTCGGGGCTCACGGTCGAGGATGTGCAAGCCTGGCCCCAGGCGCTGCAGGACGTGACCGAGGCCGATATCCGCGCCGCCGCCGAGGCCGTGCTGAACCGCGACCGGGCGGTCACCGCCTGGGTCGTCCCAAGCCGGGAGTTGCTGCAATGATCCGCCTTCTGACCGCGCTTGCCCTGACGCTGTTCGCCCTCGCCGCCCGGGCCGAGATCGAGGTGCGGGACATCACCTCGCCGGGCGGAATCGACGCCTGGCTGGTGCAGGAGGAATCGATCCCCTTCGTCGCGCTTGAGATCATCATCGACGGCGGCGCCTCGCTCGACCTGCCCGGCAAGCGCGGCGCCACCAACCTGATGATGGCCCTGCTCGAGGAAGGATCGGCCGACATGGATGCCCGCGCCTTCCAGCAGGCCCGCGAAGGGCTAGCCGCCTCCTACGGCTTTCGCGCCTTCGACGACAGCGTGGTGATCACCGCCCGCTTCCTGACCGAAAACCGGGACGAGGCCACGGCCCTGCTGCGCCAGGCGCTGGTCGAGCCGCGCTTCGACCAGGACGCCGTGGACCGGGTCCGTGCCCAGGTGGTCGCCGGCATCCGCTCGGACGCGACCGATCCCGACGCGATCGCCGGCGCCACGCTGGATGCCGCCGCCTTCGGCGATCATCCCTATGGCAGCTCGGCCGACGGCACGCTCGACAGCGTCGGCGGCCTGACCCGCGACGACATGGTCGACGCCCACCGCAACGCGCTGGTGCGGTCGCGCATCCATGTCGGCGCGGCGGGCGATATTTCGGCCGACGAGCTGGGCGCATTGCTCGACACCCTGTTGGGCGATCTGCCGCAGGACGGCCCCGCCCTGCCCGACCCGGTCGACTTCGCGCTCGACCAGGGCATCACCGTGGTGCCCTTCGACACGCCGCAATCTGTCGCGCTCTGGGCCCAGCCGGGCATCGACCGCGACGATGACGATTACATCCACGCCTATGTGCTGAACGAAATCCTTGGCGGATCCGGCCTGCAAAGCCGTCTGATGGAGCAGGTCCGCGAACAGCGCGGCCTGACCTACGGCGTCTATTCCTACCTGGTGCCAAAGGATTTCGCCGCGCTCTACATGGGCTCGGTCGCCTCGTCCAATGCCCGTATCGCCGAGGCGATCGAGGTGATCCGCGACCTGTGGACCGAGATGGCCGAAAACGGCATCACGGCCGAGGAACTGGACGCCGCCAAGACCTATCTGACCGGTGCCTATCCGCTGCGTTTCGACGGCAATGCCGAAATCGCCTCGATCCTCGCCGGGATGCAGGCGGTCGGGCTGCCGCCGACATACATCACCGACCGCAACGCCATGGTCGAGGCGATCACGCTTGACGAGATCAACCGCGTCGCGGCCGAGTTGTATCAGCCCGACCGGCTGCATTTCGTCGTGGTCGGCCAGCCCGAGGGGTTGGAGAGCGAATAACCAGCGGATCCGGCCCGCGACCAGGCCCACCCGTCCCGGACTTGATCCGGGACCTCGCCCTGTCACCGACCGGCGACCCGCCGACGGTTCGCCCGTCACCCGCCATTGTTGCGCGTTCACCCGGCCGAAACCAAAGTCGCGGCGGGGCAACGCCCGCCCGCTTGACCCCGGCCCGGACCGACGCCGAGGCCGACGTTATTCCGACGTGATACCGACCCCGGTTTTCACTGTTGACCAAGGCAATCCCGCCCTCTCGGGCGATTCGCCCGTTGCGTCGGGCGGGACCGGCAAGACACCGGTCACATTCATGAACGCCGCCCCTGTCAGAATCGGCGTGGCTCATGCTATCCCTTGGGTCATGAACGCGCCTGACCCCAATATCGTCCAATCCCGGCCGCTCATTCGCCAGCTCGACGAGGCGGCGATCAACCGCATCGCCGCGGGCGAGGTGGTCGAACGCCCGGCAAGCGCGGTGAAAGAGCTGGTCGAGAACGCCATCGACGCCGGCGCCACCCGGATCGAGGTGGCGATCGCCGATGGCGGCAAGACCCTGATCCGCGTCACCGATGATGGCTGCGGCATGGCGCCGGGCGACCTGCCGCTGGCCCTGTCGCGCCACGCAACCTCCAAGATCGACGGCAAGGATCTGCTGAATATCAACAGCTTCGGCTTTCGGGGCGAGGCGCTACCCTCGCTTGGCGCCGTGGGCCGGTTGACCATCACCAGCCGCGCGGCGGGCCTTGATGCGGCACAGATCCGCATCGCCGGCGGCACGCTCGACCCGGTCCGCCCCGCCGCCCTGACCGCCGGCACGATGGTCGAATTGCGCGACCTGTTCTACGCCACGCCCGCCCGTCTGAAATTCCTGCGCACCGACCGCGCCGAAACCCAGGCGATCACCGAGGTCGTGCGTCGCCTTGCCATGGCCGAACCCTTCGTCAGCTTCATCCTGCGCGATGTTTCGGGCGGCGGCGACGGCCGCGTCACGTTCCGCGCCGACGCGGACTCCGGAAGCCTTTTCGACGCCCTGCACGGGCGGCTTCGGACCGTTCTGGGCCGCGATTTCGCCGACAATGCCCTGCCGCTCGACACCGAACGCGAGGGGCACCACCTGACCGGCTACGCCGCCCTGCCGACCTATTCGCGCGGCTCGGCGGTGCAGCAATTCCTGTTCGTCAACGGCCGCCCGGTCCGCGACAAGCTGCTGATCGGCGCCCTGCGCGGCGCCTATGCGGATTTCCTGTCGCGCGACCGCCACCCGGCCGCCTGCCTCTTCGTCGATTGCGACCCACATCTTGTGGACGTCAACGTCCATCCCGCAAAATCCGAGGTGCGCTTTCGCCATCCCGGCACGGTCCGGGGCCTGATCGTCAGCGGCTTGCGCCACGCCCTGGCCGAGGCCGGCCACCGCGCCGCGACCACCGTCGCCGGCGCCACGCTGGGCGCCTTCCGGCCTGAACCGACCCGCCCGCGCATCTACCAGATGGACCGCCCCTCCACCGCCGCGAGCCGCGCCTCCTACCAGGCCCAGGCGCCCGGTTTTTCCGAACTGGTGCAGGATTTCAGCGGCCGCGTCGAACCGGTGATGCCGCCCGACAGCGATGAGAGCCAACGGCTCGAAGAGCGCCCGCTTGGCGCGGCCCGCGCGCAGATCCACGAAAACTACATCATCGCCCAGACCGACACCGGCCTGATCATCGTCGATCAACACGCCGCCCATGAACGGCTGGTCTACGAGAAACTGAAGGCCCAGATGGCCGCAAACGGCGTCGCCGCCCAGGCCCTTTTGATTCCGGAGATCGTCGAACTCAGCGACGCCGACGCCGCCGCCCTGCTGGAGATCGCCGACGACCTGTCGCGTCTTGGCCTGACGCTCGAACCTTTTGGCGGCGGCGCGGTCTGCGTGCGTGAAACCCCGGCCATTCTTGGGGAAATCAACGCCGAAGTGATGCTGCGGGACATCCTGGACGAACTCGCCGACCTGGGCCAGACCAGCGCCGTGAAGGACCGGATCGACGCGATCCTGTCCCGCGTCGCCTGCCATGGCTCGATCCGCTCCGGCCGCCGGATGCGGGCGGACGAAATGAACGCACTGCTGCGCGACATGGAGGCCACGCCCCATTCCGGGCAATGCAACCACGGTCGGCCCACCTATGTGGAGCTGCGCCTGTCGGACATCGAAAAACTGTTCGGCCGCGCATGATCCAGATCGGCGACATCCTGATCGACACCTCCGACCCGGTCACGCTGGCGACGCTCATCGGCGCGCTGCTCCTCTTCGCTGTTCTGATCCTGCTGATTCGCGCCGCCCGGGCCGCCGGAACCAGCGCCCGGATGGCCGAGGCGCTGGCCCGCGAAATGGGTGGCGTCAACGCCCGGGTGCAGGGATTGTCGGACGGGCAGCAACAGCTGTTCGGCGGGCTCAGCTCGGTCTCCGAAGCCCAGGCCTTGCAGCAACAGAAGACACTGGAACTGCTGGAAAAACGCCTGGCCGACGTGACCGAGGCGATGGGCCAGAGCCTGTCCAGCTCGTCGCGCAACACCGCGCAATCGCTGGGTGAGCTTCAGCAACGGCTGCAAGCCATCGACAAGGCGCAGGAGAACATCACCAAACTCAGCGGCGATGTGCTCAGCCTTCAGGACATCCTGTCGAACAAGCAGACCCGCGGCGCCTTCGGTGAAATCCAGCTGCACGACATCGTGCAAAAAGCCCTGCCCCGCGACAGCTACACCCTTCAGGCGACGCTTTCGAACGGCAAGCGCGCCGATTGCCTGATCCACCTGCCAAACCCGCCCGGACCGATCGCCATCGACAGCAAGTTCCCGCTGGAAGCCTACGAGGCGCTGCGCCGGGCCGAGACCGAGGCCGAATTGCGCGACGCCGCGCGGTTCCTCAAGACCTCGGTGAAAAAGCATATCGCCGACATCGCTGACAAATATATCCTGGAAGGCGAAACCGCCGATGGCGCGCTGATGTTCCTGCCTTCGGAGGCGGTCTATGCCGAGTTGCACGCCAATTTCCCCGACCTGGTGAGGATCGGCTTTGCCGCGCGGGTCTGGATCGTATCGCCCACCACCTGCATGGCCACGCTGAACACCATGCGCGCGATCCTCAAGGATGCCCGGATGCGCGAACAGGCCGGCGCGATCCGCCGCGAACTGGCCCTGCTGCACGGCGATGTCGAACGTCTGGGAACACGGGTCGAAAACCTGGACCGGCATTTCGGCCAGGCCGCCAAGGACATATCCGAGATCAAGATCAGCGCCGACAAGGCCGGGCGCCGGGCCCGCAGGCTGGACAATTTCGACTTCGAGGAACTGGCGCCAGAGACGGATCCCGGGTCAGAGACCGTGGTGCGTCTTGGCCCCGAAGCCCAAGGGCAAAGCTAAGCGATTGCCCACCCGCTCCGGCCCCGCTAGCCTGCGCCCAGGCAAGGGGATGGATGTGATGAAACCGGTATGTCTGGCGATCGCGGCATTGATGGCGCTGGGCGCCTGCACGGACTGGCCGGACAGCCGGCAACAGATCGAAACTCTCGACCTTGTGGCCGAAACCCGGCGCACGATCGAATGGTCCTACTATGACCTGCCGTTCCGCGATGGCGCGGTGACCGTGCTGACCGGGGAACAGGACCGGTTGAACGGTTATACCCTGGTGCCCTGCCGCGGCGGCACGCGGGTCTGCGCGGGATCGGCCCATGGCCGGGCCGGGACAATGTTGCGGACACCGGATTACCTGGTCGTCCAGGGCGCCTATCCCGGCCGGGTCTTTTACCTCGCACCGGGTGGCGACGGCTATGTCCTGTCCGGTTCTGCATTCACCCCTCTGGCCTGGAATTAGGAGAGGACCAGATGAAAACAGTCTTTTCGACCGCGCTGAGCATCATTGCATTGACCGCCTGTGTGCCGGCGCCGCAAGGGATCGTCACGGATGACGGCTCCGGCAAGTCCACCGTGATGCTGCCGGGGCGGCAATTGCTGGTGTTTTTCGACAGCGGCCATGACGAACCGCCGACCGGCGGGATCCTGGTCGATTGCGACGCGCCCAGCGGAATATGCGTCGATACCGGCGGTTCGGCGCCGCACGCACTGACCCGCACCGCCACCGGCTGGACCTATGTCACCGGGTCGGATTTTCGCGTCGTGCTGGATGACAGCGGCCGCGGTTCCACCAGTGTGCCGGACCAGCCGAGCGTCCCCGTGGAGTGGATGACCGAGCCCTGGTCCTGACCGTCAGATCCGCAGGAACGGCTGCGCCAGTTTCGGCAGGATCGCGTTGAAGCGCAGCCTGGCGTCGGTCGCGGCCAGGCAGATGCAATCGGGGCCGGGTTCGGCGACGGGCTGATGTTCCAGCTCTTCGGTGGCGACCTCTATGTCGCCGGGGCCGAACCGGTCTGCCTCGTCGCGGAAGGCGCCTTGCAGGACAAGGGTCAATTCGATCCCCTTGTGGCCGTGATCGGGCACCGACACCCCGCCCGGTATCCGCAGCAGACGCGCCGTGGCCCCATCCCGGTCGGTCAGGATCGCCTGCGACACGCCGCCGCCGACCCGGCGCCACTGGACCGCATCCAGATCACCACCGACGAAATCGCGCAGCGGCGACGGAAAGATCCCGCCCGGCGCGGCCGGCACCGGGGCCGGCGCCGCGTCGGGGGTGCCGGAGATGATCCGCGCCATCGTCGCCTCGAAACTGTCATTGGCCATGTCGACCGGCGCCTGGTGTTCGACGACCGCGCCGCCCAGGGCGTCGTAGGACGCCAGCCGCGCCCGGCAGTCGTCGCACAGGCTCACATGCGTGGCGACCGCCAGGTCGAACGCTTCGGGGAGGGTGCCCGCGGCATAGGCCATCAGCAGGCCGTCGGTCAGGTGATGTCTGATCTGCATTGTCATTCCGTCTTGCCCATTTCGTGGCGCAATCTTTCCAGCGCCAGCCGGATCCGCGACTTGATCGTCCCAAGCGGCAGTCCGGTCTGTTCCGCGATTTCCCGGTGCGACAGGTCGCCGTAATAGGCGCGCACCACCAGGTCTCTCTGTTTCTCCGGCAGGTTCTCGAGGGCCTCCCCAAGCCGTGCGCTGTCTTGATGCAGCGCCAGAACCTCGTCCGGTTGCGGCTCCGACTCCGGGCCCCAGGACAGGTCCTCGGGCTCGGGCCGGCGGGCCTTGCGGATCATGTCGATCCGCCGGTTCCGCGCGATGGTGAACACCCAGGTGGCGACACTGGCCTTGGCGGGGTCGAACAGATCCGCCTTGCGCCAGAGCGTCGCCATCACTTCCTGGGCGATCTCCTCGGCCTGGTCCGGGTTGGTCCCGGACCGCATCAGGAACGCCTTCACCCGGGGCGCGAAATGCGCGAACAGGGCGCGAAAGGCGCGCTGGTCGCGATCGTCGCGCACTGCCCGGACCTCGTCGATCCAGGCAAGGCGATCTGTCGATACCTGTGCAGGCAATTCGCGCCCCCGTGATGCGGGCCGACGGCCCGGTTCCCCGGCAACATAGTCCTTTGACGCGGGGACGCCATCACCTTGCGATTGCTCTGAACGTGCATCGAACATAAACCGGATACGCGGCATGTCTCGGGTCGGATCACCGGTATGCGCAAGAAGTCCCATCCAGATCGCCGGCTTCGGCGTATTCCCAGGGACTGCAACGGGAAGGGCCCGATGACCGAACGCAAGACAGACCGGCCGCGCCGGCACATCGCCGTGATCGGCGCCGGCATTTCCGGCATGGGCGCCGCCTACCGGCTGGCCGAAACCGACCGCGTGACCCTGTTCGAGGCCGAACCGCGCCTGGGCGGCCATGCCCGCACCCGGATGGCGGGGCCGGATGGCGACGAGCCGGTGGATACCGGTTTCATCGTCTTCAACTATGCCAATTATCCGCATCTGACCGCGCTGTTCGAGGAACTGGGTGTGCCGGTGGCGCTTTCCGACATGAGCTTCGGCGCCTCGATCCGGGGCGGCTGGCTGGAATACGGGCTGCGCGACCTGCGCGCGGTCTTCGCCCAGCGCCGCAATCTGGCGCGGCCGCGTTTCCTGCGCATGATCCGCGACATCCTGCATTTCAACCGCACCGCCCTGGACGCATCGGGCGAAGACGGGCTGACCGTGGGCGGGTTGCTGGACAAGCTGGGCACCGGGCCCTGGTTCCGCGACCATTACCTGGCGCCGCTGTCAGGCGCGATCTGGTCGACGCCCTGCGAAAAGATCCTCGACTTTCCGGCCCATGCGATGATGACGTTCTTCGAAAACCACGCGCTGCTGGGCGTGACCGGCCAGCACCAATGGTACACGGTCAGCGGCGGGTCGCGGGAATATGTCGCGCGGCTGGGCCGGGCCATGGCCGAGCGCGGCGTGGTGATGCGCCTGGGCTGCCCGGTCGATGCGGTGCGCCGCACAGCCGCCGGCCCCGAGATCAAGGTGGAGGGCGCCGATTGGCAGGATTTCGACGCCGTGGTCCTTGCCACCCATAGCGACGATACCCACCGCCTGCTGACCGACCCGTCGCCCGACGAAGACGCCGCCCTGGGCAATTTCGCCTACCAGCCGAACCGCGTCGTGCTGCATTCCGATGCCTCGGTCATGCCGCGCCGGCGCGGGGCCTGGGCCTCCTGGGTCTATACCGAGGAAGCGACCCGGCGCAGCGACCGGATCGATCTGACCTACTGGATGAATTCGCTGCAACCCTGGCTGAAGCAGCCGGTCTTCGTCACCCTGAACACCGACCGCCCGATCCGCGAGGAGCTGATCTGGGACGAGGTCACGCTGCGCCACCCGGTCTATGATCTGGCCGCGCTCGAGGCGCAGAAACTGGCCCGTCGGATCAACGGCCAGCGCAACACCTGGTTCTGCGGCGCCTGGATGCGCGACGGTTTTCACGAGGATGGGCTGGCCTCGGCGATGGAGGTGGTCGCCGGCTTGACCGCCGCCGGCCAGGGTGCGATCGCTGCGGAATGACCATGCTCGATCATATCGCGGCCGAAACGGTGCACGCCCGCCACGGGGCGGAACGCAACACCTTTCGCTACGGGATCGACTACCTGCTGCTGGATGCCGAGGCCCCGCTGCGCGGCCCGGCCCTGTTCGGACGCAATCGCTGGGGGCTGTTTTCCCTGCGGGACCGCGACCATGGCGGCCCCCCGAACCACGGGCGCGGCGCCCCCTGGGCGCGCGAGGTGCTGACCGCCCATGACCTGCCCTGCGCCCGGCTCGAGCTTCTGGCCCAACCCCGGGTGCTGGGCCATGTCTTCAACCCGGTCGCCTTCTGGCTGTCTCACGACGACACCGGCGCCCTGCGCGCCGTGATCGCCGAAGTCACCAATACCTTCGGTGACCGGCATTCCTATCTGTGCCACCGCGACGATCACGGGCCGATCACCGCCGCCGATACCCTCACCGCGGCCAAGATCCTCCATGTCTCGCCGTTCCAGCCGCAAGAGGGCGGCTATCGGTTCACCTTCGACGTGACCGCGACGCGCATCGACATCCGCATCGACTACCGCCACGGCAATGGCGCGCTGATCGCCACGCTGACCGGTGACCGCAAACCGCTGACCAACGGCGCGATCCTGCGGGCCATGCTGCGGCGTCCCTTCGGCGCACGGCGGGTGCTGGCGCTGATCCACTGGCAGGCGCTCAAGCTGTGGCGCAAGGGCGCGCGCTACCGCGACAGGCCGACCCCGCCCGCGACCGAAGTGTCCCGCGACACATTCACCTGATCGTCACCGGTGCCTGCCATGGATGTTCGCGATCGTTTCCCTATGATGAAGCGACGACACGTTGAACGCGAAGGAGGGTGATGTGCGCGATTGGCAAGGCAAGCGGTATTGGCTGGTTGGGGCCAGCGAAGGGCTGGGCAAGGCCCTGGCCGGGCATCTGAGCCGCGCGGGATGCGAAGTGATCCTGTCGGCCCGTGGCCGCGACGGCCTGGATGCCGTCGCCGCCGGCCTGCCCGGCAAGGCCCATGTCGTGCCGATGGATATCACCGACGATGCCAGCGTCGCCGAAGCCGCCGGACAGGTCGGCCAGATCGACGGTCTGGTCCTGCTGGCCGGTGTCTACTGGCCGATGAAGACCCAGGCCTGGGACGCCGAAAAGGCCGTCGCCATGGCCGATGTGAACTTCACCGGTTTCGTCCGGGTTCTGGGCCATGTCGTGCCCGATTTCGTCGCCCGCGATTCGGGGCATATCGTCATCACCTCGTCGCTGACCGGGTTCCGGGGCCTGCCCGGTTCGATCGGCTATACCGCCGCCAAGGCGGGCACGATGTCGCTGGCCGAATGCATGCATGCCGATCTGCGCAATACCGGGGTGGCGGTGCAGGTGGTCAATCCCGGCTTCGTCCGCACCCGTCTGACCGACAAGAACGATTTCCGCATGCCCCAGATCATGGAACCCGAGGCCGCGGCGCGTGAAATCTACGAACACATGCTGGACGACAGCTTCAAGAAAAGCTTTCCCGCGCCCCTGTCCTGGCTGTTCCGGCTGGGTCAGTTCCTGCCCGACTGGCTGTATTACCGCACCTTCGGGCGCTGACCGCGCCGCATGATCATCCGCGATCACGTCAAGGGCGACGCAGCCTCGCGCGCCGTCTACTCGGCCTGCGAAGCCTACCGCTATGCGTTGACCCGGGCCTGGGAGGCCCAGGGCGCGCGCGTGATGTTCGTGATGCTGAACCCGTCCAGGGCGACCGAGGTCCGGAACGACCCCACGGTCGAGCGCTGCGAACGCCGGGCGCGGGTCCTGGGCTTTGGCGCCTTACGCGTCACCAACATCTTCGCCTGGCGCGCAACCGATCCGCGCCGGATGCGCGCCGCGCCCGATCCGGTCGGCCCCGACAATGACGCCGCGATCCTGGACGGCGCCGCCTGGGCCGACCGGATCATCTGCGCCTGGGGCGTGCATGGCGCGCACCTGTCGCGCGGCACGACGGTCGAGGCCCTGCTGCGCGGGGCGGGCCATCCGCTCTTTCACCTTGGCCTGACGCAAGCGGGGCACCCCCGCCACCCGCTTTATCTGCCCTATACGCGCCGCCCGGAACCCTGGTCGGCGCCGGCGCCTGTCGCTTAACGCGATCTTCAGGTATCGCCGCCAGACTTGTCCCCGGTGTGGGCGATCCCCGGCGCGGTGCGGACCGTGCCGATGACGTATCGGTCGGCCGTTAACCATTCTACGCGGTTGATGCGCTATACTGATCGCCAAAGGGGTATGATCGTGGGGTTCCGTTCCGCGCGGGGCCGGTGCAGTGCACGGGGTGACAGGATGTTGGGTATTCTTTCGTTGCTTGGAATCGCGCTTGCCGGCGCGGCCCTTGTCGGATTCGGCGATGACGACGATATGGAGGCCGACGACCCCCGCCCCGATCTGGAGGAAGAGGCCGACGATCCGGTCGAGGACAATCCTGAGCCCGCCGCCGCCGGACGGGTGCTGATCGGCACCGACGGTTACGACGAACTGGCCGGTGGAGACGGTGCCGATACGATCGACGGGCTCGGTTTCCAGGACCATATCGAAGGCTTCGGCGGCGACGATTCCCTGGCCGGCGGCGACGGTAACGACGAAATTCACGGCGGCGACGGCAACGACCTGATCGAGGGCGACACCGGTAACGACACCCTGTTCGGCCACAACGACAATGACACGATCTTTGGCGGCGACGGCGACGATACGCTGATCGGCGGGGCGCAGGACGACGTTCTGGATGGCGGCGCCGGAAATGACGAGATCTCGGGCGGTTGGGGCGACGATACGATCGTGGGCGGCACAGGCTCCGACATGCTTCAGGGCAGCGGTGGCAACGACCTGATCGACGGCCTGACCGGCGAAGAAGGCGCACCCGAAACCGACTATCTCAATGGCGGCGACGGGGACGACACCCTGATCGGCGGGCTGGGCGACTGGCTCTCGGGCGGCACCGGGTCGGACCTGTTCGTGATGGAGACCGGAGGGCCGGTCACGATCACCGATTACGACAGCACCGAAGACGGGCTGGTCCTGTTCCACGACGGCGCGGAACCGGTGCTGAGCACCGAAGCCGGCCCCGACGGCCTGCACCTGCTGGCCGATGGTGCGCTGGCGGCGGTGCTGGAAGGGGTCGATACGCTCGAGTTGTCGGAGGTGTTGCTGATCGGACGCTAGACGCCCTGCGGAAATCGTTTGATTTCCGCGGTGATTCCCCCTATCAGCGCCCATCTTCGCCGGATCACCGGCGCAAGATCGCTCCAAGGGCCCTGCTGGACGACATCCCGGCTTGCGCCATGACACCCTGACAAAGGAGACCCCGATGTCGATCACCGCTGACGAAAAGACCCGGCTCATCAAGGAATTCGGCACCAAGGACGGCGATACCGGTTCGCCCGAGGTGCAGGTCGCCATCATGACCTCGCGCATCGCCACCCTGACCGAGCATTTCAAGACCCACAAGAAAGACAACCACGGCCGCCGCGGCCTGCTCAAGATGGTCGCCCAGCGCCGCAAGCTGCTGGACTACCTCAAGGCCAATGACGAAGCCCGCTATACCGACCTGATCGGAAAGCTGGGCATCCGCCGCTGACCCGTTGACGCATTGTCGATCCGAAAGGCCGCGCCCGGTGCGCGGCCTTTTTCGGTCTTGGGGCCTCGGGTTCGGCCACCTAGACTGACCCCATGGAAGCGAAGCGCGTTCTCTTGCTGGGCGGCACCGGCACGATCGGTCGGGCAACGGCGAAGGCGCTGATCGGGGCAGGCCACAGCGTCACGGCCATCACCCGTGCGTCATCGGACGCGCTGGCGGGCTGCGACCAACGGATCGGCCCGGTCACCGACCCGGCGTTCCTGAACCAGGTGGTAGGCTTGGGCGTCGATGCCATCGTCTCTTGCCTCGCGTCGCGCACGGGCACCCCGCAAGACGCCTGGGCGATCGACCACGACGCGAACCTGGCGGCGCTGAGGGCGGCGCAGGATGCGCGCGTTCCGCAATTCATTCTGCTGTCGGCCATCTGCGTTCAAAAACCCCTGCTGGAGTTCCAGCGCGCCAAACTGGCCTTCGAAGCCGCACTCCAGAGCAGCGGGTTGACCTTTTCCATCATACGGCCCACGGCCTTTTTCAAATCACTGTCCGGACAGATCGGGCGCCTGCGCGCAGGAAAGCCGTTCCTTGTCTTCGGCGATGGCCGGCTGACCGCCTGCAAGCCGATCAGCGACGCCGACCTCGCGCGGTTCCTGACCCTTTGCCTGACCGATGCGGACAAGCGGAACCGCATCCTGCCGATCGGCGGTCCGGGTCCGGCGCTGACCCCGCTCGATCAGGGGCGGCTGCTGGCGGACGCGCTGGGGGTGGACCTGAAGGTCCGGCATGTGCCGCCTGCACTTCTGTCGGGGATCGCGACCGGCCTGGACCTTGTGGGGCGCATTGTTCCGGCCCTCGGAACCAAGGCGGCGCTCGCCCGGATCGGGCACTACTACGCGACCGAATCCATGCTGCTCTGGGACGGCCACCGCTACAACGCCCGGGCGACCCCCTCCTTCGGCACGGACACGCTCGCCGGCCATTACGCGGCCGCCGCGCGCGGGGACACAGCGGATGATCGCGGCGCCCATGCCGTGTTCTGACCCGGGCGGGGCCGGGGACAAATCCCTTCCAAAACCACGGCATCTCCTGTAAGGCCGCTCCATCTGAGACGTGACGCTCGAGACCCCGGCGTTGTGCGAAGGATAGGGGTCGGCGGCAATGGGGCCGCCAATGCAACGGGGACCCGGGAACGCCCGGGAGTGCCCCGATACAGGAAACGCTAGATGTTCAACGAAGTGAAAAAATCCATCCAGTGGGGCGAGGAAACGCTGACACTGGAAACCGGCAAGATTGCCCGCCAGGCCGATGGCTGCGTCATCGCCACATACGGCGAAACCTCGGTCATGGCCGCGGTGACCTTTGCCAGGACCCAGAAGGAAGGCCAGGACTTCTTTCCGCTGACCGTCCACTACCAGGAAAAATACTATGCCGCGGGCAAGGTGCCCGGCGGCTTTTTCAAGCGCGAGGCCCGGCCGACCGAAAAGGAAACGCTGACCGCCCGCCTGATCGACCGCCCGATCCGCCCGCTGTTCGTGCCCGGCTTCAAGAACGAAGTGCTGGTCATGTGCACCGTGCTGAGCCACGATCTGGTCAACGATCCCGACATGGTCGCGATGATCGCGACCTCGGCGGCGCTCACGATTTCCGGCGTGCCCTTCATGGGCCCGATCGCCGGCTGCCGCGTGGGCTACGAGGATGGGGAATATATCCTCAACCCCGAAATCGAGGACATGCACAAGCTGCGCGACAATCCCGACCAGCGGCTCGACCTTGTCGTCGCCGGGACCAAGGACGCGGTGATGATGGTCGAATCCGAGGCCTACGAACTGACCGAGGAAGAAATGCTCGGCGCCGTGACCTTTGCCCATGAACAGATCCAGCCGGTGATCGATTGCATCATCGACCTGGCCGAAACCGCCGCCAAGGAACCCTTCGACTTCCAGCCGCCGGATTACTCGGCGCTGTTCGACGCGGTGAAGGCCGCCGGCGAGGCGCAGATGCGTGACGCCTATGCGATCCTCGACAAGCAGGACCGCCAGGCCGCCGTCAGCGCCGCCAAGGACGCGATCAAGGCCGCGCTGAGCGAAGAGCAGCTGGCCGACCCGAACCTCGGCGCCGCGCTGAAAAAGCTGGAATCGGTCGTGCTGCGGTCCGACGTGGTCAAGAACAAGCGCCGCATCGACGGCCGCGCCCTGGACCAGGTCCGCCCGATCGAGGTCGAAACCGGCCTGTTGCCGCGGACCCATGGTTCGGCCCTGTTCACCCGGGGCGAAACCCAGGGCCTGGTCGTGACCACCCTGGGCACCGGCGACGACGAACAGATGATCGACGCGCTGGAAGGCACCTACCGGTCGAACTTCCTGCTGCACTACAACTTCCCGCCCTATTCGGTCGGCGAAGCGGGCCGCGTCGGCCCTCCGGGACGTCGTGAGATCGGCCATGGCAAACTGGCCTGGCGCGCGCTGCAGGCCGTCCTGCCCGCCGCCACCGATTTCCCCTACACGATCCGCGTCGTGTCCGAGATCACCGAATCCAACGGCTCGTCGTCGATGGCCTCGGTCTGCGGCGGGTCGCTGTCGATGATGGATGCCGGCGTGCCGCTGAAGGCGCCGGTCGCCGGTGTCGCCATGGGCCTGGTGCTGGAAGAGGACGGGGATTTCGCCGTTCTGACCGACATCCTGGGTGACGAAGATCACCTGGGCGACATGGACTTCAAGGTCGCCGGAACGGAAAACGGCATCACCAGCCTGCAGATGGACATCAAGGTCGCGGGCATCACCCCCGAGATCATGAAACAGGCCCTGGCCCAGGCCAAGGAAGGCCGCCTGCACATCCTGGGCGAAATGGCCAAGGCGATGACCGCACCGGGCGAATTCTCGATCCACGCGCCGCGGATCGAGACGATGCAGATCCCGACCGACAAGATCCGCGAAGTGATCGGTTCGGGCGGCAAGGTGATCCGCGAGATCGTCGAAGTGTCCGGCGCCAAGGTCGACATCAACGACGAGGGCATCATCAAGATCGCCAGCCCGAACGGCGAAGCGATCAAGAAGGCCCATGACATGATCCATGCCATCGTCGCCGAACCCGAAGAGGGTGGCATCTACAAGGGCACCGTGGTCAAGATCGTCGATTTCGGCGCCTTCGTGAACTTCTTCGGCAAGCGCGACGGCCTCGTGCATGTCTCCCAGATCGAGAACCGCCGCCTGAACCATCCCTCAGATGTGCTCAAGGAAGGCCAGGACGTCTGGGTCAAATTGCTGGGCTTCGACGATCGCGGCAAGGTGCGCCTGTCGATGAAGATCGTCGACCAGGAGACCGGCGAGGAGATCAAGAAAGAGGAAGAAGAGGCGGAATAATCGCCCCTTCCGTTCCCGAAAACGGGCCCCGCGGCGCAGGCTGCGGGGCCTTTTGTCATCGGTCTTCACGATTCGGTCAGGGCCGATGGGCCACAATCGCGAAAAACCTTGACACCATACCGGGCCGCCCGACTTGGCGAATCCTTGCCGCGCGACCTATGGTGCCGTCGCTGCCACAAATTTCGGACTGCCAACCATGACCACACGTCGCCAATTCATTACCAGCGCCTCTGCCGCGATCGCGGGGCTGTCCGCTGGCCCCGCCCTGGCCCAGGGTTGGACCGTGCCGCAGGATTTCATGCCGCGGCTGATCCAGCACGGCCGCGAGTATTACGCGCCCGGCGAAGTCCATGTCGAACCGACCGAGCGTCGGCTTTACTGGGTGCTCAATGACGGCTACGCGATCCGCTATACCGTCGGGATCGGGCGCGCGGGCCTGTATGAAAGCGGCGATTTCACCATCGGCGCGAAGAAGGAATGGCCCAGCTGGACGCCGACCCCGGACATGATCGAACGCGATCCGGACAGCTACGAGCAATATGCAGACGGCATGCCGGGCGGGCCGGAAAACCCGCTGGGCGCGCGGGCGCTTTACCTGTTTTCGGGCAATCGCGACACCTTCCTGCGCATCCACGGCACCAACGTGCCCTGGACGATCAACAGCGCCGTGTCCAATGGCTGCGTGCGGCTGGTGAATTCGCATATCGCGCATCTTTATACCCAGGTTCCGATCGGAACCCGGGCGGTGCTGCATTGACCGCGTGACCCATCAACGACGCGCCTTCTTGCTGGGAGCGGCCAGCCTTGCCCTGGCCCCGGGCGCGCTATGGGCCCGGCAGATGGACGGCGATTTCGAGATCCCCGAACATCTTTGGGCGCGCCGGGTGCGGGTGCGCGACGATGCGCCGGCCGGGCAGATCCACGTCCTGACGCAGCAATTCCGGCTGATCTTCACGCTCGGCGGCGGCGCGGCCTATGCCTATCCGATCGGGGTCGGTGTCGACGGAAGGGCATTTCGCGGCGAAGCACAGGTCGGTCGCAAGGCCGAATGGCCAAGCTGGACACCGACCGCCAACATGATCGCCCGGGAACCCGGTCTTTATGCCCGCTACGCCGCGGGGGTGCCCGGTGGCGCACCGGAAAACCCGATGGGCGCGCGGGCGCTTTATCTGCACCGCAACGGGCGCGACACGATGTATCGGATCCACGGCACCTCGCAACCCTGGGGCGTGGGGCGCGCGGCCTCGGCCGGCTGCATCCGGATGTTCAACAGCCATGTCGCCCAGCTTTACGATCTGGTGCCCGTGGGCGCACCGGTCTTCGCGAAATGAAGGGCCCCCGGCATCGCCATGAATGCCGGGGGCCCGTTCAACAGTTGCGGACGGTCAGGCGGGGTCCTTGACCCAGCGCAGATAGGGCAGCTGCACGTTCATTTCGCCGAATTTCTCGGTCGCTTCCTCGTCCGACAGGCTGAGCGCGGCAATGACGTCCTGACCCGCGATCCAGTTCGCCGGCGTCGCCAGCGGCACGCCCCAGGTCTTTTGCAGCGCATCCAGCGCCCGCAGCACCTCGGCAAAGTTGCGGCCCGCGGACATCGGGTAGGTCATCATCAGCTGCACCTTCTTGTCGGGGCTGACGATGAAGACCGACCGCACCGTGGCGCTATCGGCCGCGCTCCGCCCGTCGGGCAGGTAGAAATCCGCCGGCAGCATGTCGAAGGCCTTGGAGAATTCCAGGTCGGTATCGGCGACGATCGGAAAGCCCGCCTTGGCCTTGGCATAGGCCTCGATGTCCGATTTCCACTTGCGGTGCTCCTCGACATTGTCGACCGACACGCCCAGCACCTTGGTGTCGCGCTTGGCCCATTCCGCGGCCAGCTGGGCGACGGCGCCGAATTCGGTGGTGCAGACCGGGGTGAAATCCTTGGGATGGGAAAAGATGATCGCCCAGCTGTCGCCGATCCAGTCATGCAGGGCAAAGGTGCCTTCATCGGTTTCGACGGTCAGGTTGGGGATGGTGTCGTTGATGCGCAGGGCCATGTCGTCCTCCTTGGAGTGATTCCAATATGGATGAGGGATATAGGTTTCCCTCGCCGGTGCCAGAGCCGGCTTGCCGGGAATCCGCCCGGGTGACAAGGTGTCGCAAATCACCGGCGGAGGGTCCAATGCTCGACAAGCGCAAATTCTACATCGACGGCAAATGGGTGTCGCCCGTTGCCGGCCGCGATCACGAAGTCCTGAACCCGGCGACCGAGGAACCCTGTGCCGTGATCTCGCTCGGCGGTCAGGAAGATACCGACGCCGCCGTCGCCGCGGCCAAGGCCGCCTCTCCCGCCTGGGCCGCGACCCCGCCGGCCGAACGGCTGGATCATGTCCGGGCGATCGTCACCGAATACGACAAGCGGGCCGAGGAGATGGCCCAGGCGATCAGCCTCGAAATGGGCGCCCCGATCGACCTGGCGCGCAATTCTCAGGCCCCGGTCCTGACCTGGCATGCCAAGGGGTTCGAACTGGGCTTCGAAGAGCTGCGCTGGCTGCGCCCGCTGGGTCCGCACGCGCCAGACAACATGATCCAGATGGTCCCGATCGGCGTGGTCGGCCTGATCACCCCCTGGAACTGGCCGCTGAACCAGATCACGCTCAAGGTCTTTCCGGCGCTGATCGCCGGCTGCCCCATGGTGTTGAAACCCAGCGAAGAAGCGCCGCTGTCGGCGATGCTGTTCGCCGAGATGGTCCATGATGCGGGCGTCCCCGCCGGCGTCTTCAACCTGGTCAACGGCGATGGCGCCGGTGTCGGGACACAGCTGTCCGGCCATCCGGATGTGCAGATGATTTCCTTTACCGGGTCGACCCGCGCCGGGCGGCTGATCTCGGCCAATGCGGCGCAGACGCTCAAGCGCGTGACGCTGGAACTGGGCGGCAAGGGCGCCAACATCATCTTCGCCGATGCCGACGCCAAGGCGGTCAAGCGCGGTGTGCTGCACTGCATGCAGAACACCGGCCAGTCCTGCAACGCGCCGACGCGAATGCTGGTCGAACGTTCGGTCTATGACGCCACGGTCGAACAGGCCGCCGACATCGCCGCCGCGATCCAGGTCGGCAACCCGGCCCTGGAAGGCCGCCATATCGGCCCGGTCATCAACAAGGCCCAATGGGACAAGATCCAGGGCCTGATCGAGGCCGGTATCGCCGAAGGCGCGCGCCTTGTCACCGGCGGCCCCGGCCTGCCCGAAGGCGTCAATCGAGGCTATTACGTGCGGCCCACCGTATTCGCCGATGTCACCAACGACATGACCATCGCGCGCGAGGAAATCTTTGGACCGGTCCTGTCGATCATTCCCTTCGAAGACGAAGAGGACGCGGTGCGCATCGCAAATGACACGCCCTACGGCCTGACCAATTATGTGCAAAGCCAGGACGGCGCCAGGCGCAACCGGGTCGCCCAGCGGCTGAATTCCGGCATGGTCGAAATGAACGGCGAAGGCGGCGCCCTGGGCGCGCCCTTCGGCGGGGTCGGTCAGTCGGGCCGCGCCCGCGAAGGCGGTGTCTGGGGGATCGAGGAATTCCTCGACGCCAAGGTGATCTCGGGCTGGGCGGTCGACTGATCGGGTGTGCGCCTGCGAACCGATACGGTGCGAATAGCGGTGTTTTGCGCGACAGAAGATGATCTAGCTTGGTCCCTGTAAGGGAGACACCACCATGCTGCACCAGATCAAGGGTATCCACCACGTGACCGCGCTGGCCTCGTCGCCGCGCGCCAACAACCTTTTCTTCACCGAAACGCTGGGCCTGCGCCGGGTGAAAAAGACGGTGAATTTCGACGCGCCGGATGTCTATCACCTGTATTACGGCGACGCTCTGGGAACCCCGGGCACCGCGATGACCTATTTCCCGTTTCCGAACGCCACGCGCGGTCGGCCGGGCACCGGCGAGGTCGGGGAAACCGTCTTTTCCGTCCCCGGCGGCAGCCTTCCTGCCTGGCGCGCGCGTCTGGACGCGGCGGGGGTGGCGAAGCTCGCGCAGGACAGCCGCTTCGGCGACGACCGCTTGACCTTCGTCGGCCCCGATGGCGAACGGCTGGCCCTTGTCGTCCATGACGATCCGCGCATGCCCTGGACCGATACCGTCGCCCCGGACACCGCGATTCGCGGCTTCCATTCGGCCACCTTGACCCTGGCCGATGTCGGCCCGATGGCCGAACTTCTGGCTTTCATGGGCTATGATGCGGTCGCGCGGAATGGCACCTTGCACCGCTTCGCCCTGCCCGGCTCCGGCAACCAGGCCCGGACCATCGACCTCGACCTCCGCCCCGACCTGCCGCGCGCCGACCAGGGCGCCGGGTCGGTCCACCACATCGCCTTCGCCGTGGAAAACCGCGCCCGTCAGCTCGAGGTGCGCGAGGCGCTGGCCGATGCCGGCTACCGGGTCACCCCGCCGATCGACCGGGACTATTTCATGGCGATCTATTTCCGCACCCCCGGCGGGGTGTTGTTCGAGATCGCCACCGACGAACCCGGCTTCGACCGGGACGAGGATCGCGCCCACCTGGGCGAGGCCTTGAAACTGCCCAGCCAGCACGAACACCTGCGCAGAAAGCTGGAACGGGTGCTGGAGCCGCTCGACTGAAGGTCAGAACGACGCCTTGGCGGTATAGCGCATACCGGCGCCGCCATCCGGGTGGCGGAACTGCAAGGTCTCGGAATGCAGCATCATCCGGGGATGGTCCCGCGCCGCGCCGGTCGCATAGAACGGATCGCCCAGGATCGGGTGGCCCAGGGCCAGCATATGCACCCGCAACTGGTGGCTGCGCCCGGTCCGGGGCATCAGCCGCACCCGGGTTTCGGCGTCACCTGCCCGCACGACCCGCCAATCGGTCACCGCTGGCTTGCCGTTGACGTGGTCCACATGCTGCAGCGGCCGGTTCGGCCAGTCGACGCACAGCGGCAGGTCCACCGTCCCGGTCCTGTCCGCCATCCGGCCATGCACCCGGGCGACATAGGTCTTTGTGGTGCGGCGTTTCTCGAATTGCTGGCCCAGGTGTTTCTGCGCATGCGGGGTCAGGGCGAAGACCATGACGCCGGACGTATCCCGGTCCAGCCGGTGCACCAGCAGCGCCTGGGGAAAGGCGTCCTGCACCCGGGCCAGCAGGCAATCCGCCAGATGCGCGCCCTTGCCCGGCACCGACAGAAGCCCGGCGGGCTTGTCGACGACAAGCACCTCGTGATCGTCATGCAGGATCGCCAGCGGGCCATCGGGCGGGGTGTAATCGGCACTCATGCCCGCCTAGGTGGCGCATCGGCGCCCGGCCCGCAAGGGCTCGCTCAGGCCCGCACCCGCGCGGCCCCCGGATCGTAAAGCGGCCTGAGCGATGCCTCGGCCGGCACCCGCCGTCCGGCCACGTCGATCTCGTAGGTGCTGGCCAGAACCTCGGCGGCACTCTCGCCGGCGCAAGGCACATAGCCCAGCCCGATCGCGCCGCCCAGGTGGTGGCCATAGGCGCCCGAGGACAGGTACCCCACGATCCGCCCGTCCCGCAGGATCGGTTCGTTGTGATACAGCAGCGGCTCCGGGTCGGTCAGCCGGACCTGGACCAGCCGCCGCTCGGGCCCGGTCTCGCGCCGCCGCAGCACTGCGTCGCGGCCGATGAAATCGCCCTTGTCGGTCTTGACCGCAAAGCCCAGGCCGGCGTCGATCACGTGATCCTCGCAGGTGATGTCATGGCCGAAATGCCGAAATGCCTTTTCGATCCGGCAGCAATCCATGGCGTGCAGCCCGCACAGGCGCAGCCCGTGATCCTGCCCGGCCTGCCAGAGCGTGTCGAAGACATGGGCGGCCATGTCGGCGCCGACATAGATCTCCCAGCCCAGCTCGCCGACATAGGAGACGCGATGAACCCGGGCCAGTCCCATGCCGATTTCGACCTGCTGCGCGGTGCCGAAAGGATTGGCTTCGTTGCCGAAATCATCCGGCGACACCGCCTGCAACACGTCCCGCGCGCGCGGGCCCATCACCGCCAGAACACCCTCGGCGGCGGTCACATCGGTGATCACGACCCGCGCGTCGCCAAGGTGCCGCCGCAACCAGGTTTCATCCGCCAGCCGCGTCGCGGCGGGGGTGACGACCAGGTAGGCGGTCTCGGACAGGCGGGTGACGGTCACATCCGCCTCGATCCCGCCGGCGGCGTTGAGGAACTGGGTATAGACGATCCGCCCCGGCGCCACCGCCACGTCATTGCCGCAGACCCGGTTCAGGAACGCCTCTGCCTCCGGCCCCTCGATGCGCAGTTTGCCGAAACTCGACATGTCGTAAAGACCCACGCCGGTGCGGATCGCCCGGACCTCCTCCCCGACAGTGTCGAAGAAATTCTGCCGGCCCCAGGAATAGCGGTAGGCGGCCTCTTGCCCGTCGCGGGCAACCCAGTTGGCGCGCTCCCACCCCGCGAGTTCCCCGAAGACCGCGCCGTGACTGGCCAGCCGGTCATGGAACGGCGAGCGGCGGATACCCCGTGCCGTCGCCTTTTGCCGATAGGGGAAATGGTCGGCATAGAGCAGCCCCAGGGTTTCCGTCGATCTATCAAGCAAATACGCCCTGTTGCCCTGAAACGGCTGCATCCGGCAAATATCCACATCCCCAAGGTCGAAGGGTTTCGCCCCGTCCTGCATCCATTGGGCCAGCGCCATGCCGGCACCGCCGGCGGACTGGATGCCGATCGAGTTGAAGCCGGCCGCGACCCAGACATTGTCCATCTCGGGACAAAGCCCCAGGTGATAGGCATCGTCCGGGGTGAAGCTTTCCGGGCCGTTGAAGAAGGTGTGGATGCCGGCCTCGGCCAGCATCGGCATGCGGTTCACGGCCATGTCCAGGATCGGTTCGAAATGATCGAGATCCTCGGGCAGCTGGTCGAATTCGAAGGTCTCGGGGATCGGGCCCCAGGGCTTGGACACCGGTTCGAAGGCGCCCAGCATCATCTTGCCGGCATCCTCCTTGTAATAGGCGCATTCGTCGGGCACCCGCAGCACCGGCAGCGGGCCAAGGCCGGCGATCGGCTCGGACAGGATGTAGAAATGTTCGCAGGCCTGGAGCGGCACGTTGGTGCCCAGCATCCGGCCGACATCGCGCCCCCACATGCCGGCGCAATTGACCACGTGGTCGCAGGCGATATGGCCGGTCGTGCCATCCTCGGCCACCCAGTCGATCCCGGTAATGCGGCGGCCGGTGCGGGTGACGCCGCTGGCCCGGACATGTTCGGCGATCACCGCGCCGCTCTGCCGGGCACCGCGGGCCAGGGCGCGGGCGATATTGCCCGGATCGCCCTGCCCGTCCCTGGGCAACCAGACCCCGCCGGTGACGCCCGCGATGTTCAGATGCGGATAGCGGGCGGCGATGTCGTCCGGGCCGATCTCTTCGATTTCGACCCCGAAGGCGCGGGCCATGGCGGCGGAACGGCGCAGTTCCTCGAGCCGTTCACCGGTCAGCGCAGCGGTGATCGAACCGACCCGGCGGAAGCCGGTGGCCATGCCGGTTTCGTCTTCGAGGCTGCCATAAAGCTCCTGGCTGTATTTCGCGAGCCGGGTCATGTTGGCGGTGGCGCGCAACTGGGCGATCAGCCCGGCGGCGTGCCAGGTGGTCCCCGAGGTCAGCTGCTTGCGTTCCAGCAGCACCACGTCGGTCCAGCCAAGGCGCGTCAGGTGATAGGCGACGGAACAGCCGATGATGCCGCCGCCGATGATGACGGCCCGGGCCCGGGTCGGAAGGTCGGTCATGGGGTCAGCCTTTCTGGTTTCGGACGCTGCGCGTCCGACCGGGGCGGGGGCTCTGCCCCCGTCGGCCTGCGGCCGTTCCCCCCGAGGTATTTTCGGGACAAAGGCACATCAGACGATCCTGTGGCCGGCGGCGCGCAGGCGCCGGGCGATCTCGGCGATATGCGCCGGGGTGGTTTCGCAGCACCCGCCAAGGATCGTGGCCCCGCGGTCAAGCCAGTCCATGGCGAAATCCGCGTAGGCTTCGGGGCCCATGTCACGGCGCGATGTCAGCGCGTCGGCGGTGGGGCTGTCCTTCAGGAAATCCTTGGTGATCTGCGTGAAGCCATTGGCATAGGCGCCGCAGGGCAGGCCGGTGCGGGCGAAGATGTCGATCGCCACGCCCATCGCCTCGGGGGCCGAGCAATTGGCAAGGACGGCCTCGGCCCCACCCTCGACCGCGATCTGCGCGGCCTGGTCCACCGCTTCGCCCGAGCGCAGGCGCGTGCCGTCCTCGTCATCCAGGGTGAAGGCGATCCAGACCGGTTTTTCCGCCGCGCGCGCGCCGTCCAGGATCGCCCGGCCATGGGTCAGCGACGCGACGGTTTCGCACAGGATCAGGTCGACGCGCGGCGCCAGCAGCCGGGCGACCTCGGCATATTGCGGCACGGCGATGTCGGGGGGCGGATGGGTTTCGGGCCGGTAGGTGGCGACCAGCGGGCCGATCGCGCCGGCGACGCGGCCACGGCCCCGGGCGGCCTGTTGCGCCTCGTCCAGGGCCGCGGATTGCAGCGCCTCGAACCGGTCCGCGATCCCTTCCTTGACCAGGCGGTCGCGCAGGATCGCATAGGTATTGGCGGTGGCGATCGTGGCGCCGGCGTCGAAATAGGCGCGATGCACCTGCGCGACGAGGCCCGGATGATCCATCATCGCCCGGGTCGACCAGAGCGGGGTCGGCCGGTCACCGGCGCGGCGCACCACTTCCTGGCCGATCCCGCCATCCAGCAAGGTGATGTCGCTCACGCCTTCAACCTTTCATTGGCCGGATCCCAGGCCGGGCCATCGGCCAGGATTTCGGCCGCGACGGGTTCTCCGAAGATGTCGACCATGACCCGGGTTCCCGGCATCGCCAGGTCGGCGCGCACCATGCCGAGGGCCAGCGCGGCATTCACCCGATAGCCCCAGGCGGCCGAGGTGACTTCGCCCACGATTTCGTCGCCCTGCAGGATATTGGCCATGTAGGGCGCGTCCGCCGTGCCGCCCGCGATGCGCAGGGTGACGAAACGTTTCGCGGGCCCGGCGGCGCGTTCGGCCTCCAGCGCGGCTTTGCCGGGGAAATCCTTCGACCAGTCGATGAACCGTTCCAGCCCGCTTTCCAGCAGGGTGTAATCGGTGGACAGATCCCCCTTCCACGCGCGATAGCCCTTTTCGATCCGCAGGGAATTGAGCGCATACATCCCGAAGGGGGTCGCGCCGGCACCGATCAGGGCGTCATACATGGCAGCGGTATCGTCGGCCTTGGAATGCACCTCCCAGCCCAGTTCGCCGGCAAAGCTGACGCGGACCAGTTGCACCCAGGTCCCGGCGAGCTGCGCCGATTGATGGGTCAGCCAGGGTTGGGACAGGTCGGCGTCGGTCAGGCCGGACAGGAGGTCGCGCGACCCTGGCCCGGTCACGATCTGGCAGCCGAAATCGCGGGTCACGTCGGTCAGGGTGAACCCCGCATCGGCCGGCATCGCGGCCTGCAGCATCTCCAGGTCGTGCCATTGGGCGGCGGCGGCGGTGATCAGGAAAAAGAAATCCTCGTCCAGCCGCATCGCCGACATTTCCGTCACCACCCGGCCCCGCGCATCGGCGAAATACAGCAAGGCCAGCCGCCCGACGCGGGGCAGGCGCGAGGCCGTCAGCCCGTCCAGCCAGTCCGCCGCCCCCGGCCCCTGAAGCCGGTAGCGCGAAAACCCGGGCAGGTCGAGCACGCCGCAGCGATCGCGCACCTCCGCGCATTCCTCGGCCACGCGGGCCTCCCACGGGCCGTCCCGGTGCCAGGTCCGGGTGGCTTCTTCGGAGGTGTCGTCGCCCGGTTTCGCGAACCAGTTCGCCCGTTCCCAGCCGTTATAGGCCCCCATCTGGCCGCCCAGCGCGATGACCCTGTCATGCGCCGGGGACAGTTTCCGGTCGCGCCCGGCGGGCCATTCGTGATGCGGGAAATGCATGGCGTATTCGTGCCCGTAAACCTCGATCGCCTTGGCGTCGCAATAGGCCTGGTCGGTGTAATCGGTGTAACGCCGCGGATCGCAGGCCCACATGTCCCATTCGGTGGCGCCTTCGGTGACCCATTCGGCCAGCACCTTGCCGGCGCCGCCCCCTTGGGTGATCCCGAAGGTAAAGACGCAGGCCTCGAAGGCATTCGGCACGCCGGGCATCGGACCGATCAGCGGCAGACCGTCGGGCGCATAGGGGATCGGCCCGTTGATATTGCGCGCGACGCCCCCTTCGGCCAGCAAAGGCACCCGGGCCATGGCATCCTCGATATGCCATTCCAGCCGTTCCAGATCATCGGGATAAAGCTGAAAACTGAAATCCTCGGGCATCGGGTCATCGGGCGTCATCCAGGCGCCCCGGCACGTGTTCTCGTAGGGGCCAAGGTTGAAGCCGTTCTTTTCCTGCCGCAGGTAATAGCTGCTGTCGACGTCGCGCAGCAGCGGCAGCTTGCCGTTCTCTTCGGACCATTCGCGCAGCGCCGGGATTTCCTCGGTCAGGAAGAACTGGTGGCTCATCACCGCCATGGGCACCGTGCGGCCGCCGTAAGGCTTGAACCACTCGCCGACCCGCTGGGCATAATAGCCGGCGGCATTCACCACCTTTTCGCAGATGATGTCGCCCTTGTCGGTCTGCACGATCCAGTCGTCACCCCGCCGCGTGACGCCGGTCGCCGGGCAGAACCGTTCGATCCGCGCCCCGGCCATCCGCGCGCCCTTGGCCAGCGCCTGGGTCAGCTGCGCCGGGTCGATGTCACCGTCATCGGGGTCGTAAAGCGCGCCGGCCAGGTCGTGGGTTTCAAGGAACGGATAGCGGTCCTTGAGGTCGGCGACCTGAAGCATCTCCAGCGCCATGCCCTGCTTGCGGCCCATGCCCACGGCGCGTTCGAATTCCATCATCCGTTCGCGGCTGTGGCCCAGCCGGATCGACCCGGTGACATGGTAGTTCATCGGGTAATCGACCTCGTCCGCCAGCCGGCGATACAGCTGCAGCGAATAGCGCTGCATGTTCATCACCGCCCAGGAGGTGCTGAAGGACGGACAATTGCCCGCCGCGTGCCAGGTGGAACCCGCGGTCAGCTCGTTCTTTTCCAGCAGGACGCACTCCCAGCCGGCCCTGGCGATGTGATAGGCGCAAGAGGCGCCGACAACGCCGCCGCCGATGATGACCACGCGGGTCCGGGTCGGAAATTCCGAGGTGTTGGACATAGGGGTCAGTCCTCCCGTTGTGGTTCTGTTCCGGCGATATCGTAGTAATCGCCCTTGGCGGCGGTATGAATATGCCCACGCAGGCGCAGGCCGGTGGGGCCGTCGATGGAGCCGGTGGAAAAGCAGGTGAAGGGGTCGTCATCGTGTGTCCAGAACAGCGCCGATCCGCAGGTCGGGCAAAAGCCGCGCCGCGCCTTGTCCGAGGACCGGAACCAGCGGACCTCGCCCGCGATGTCGAGCGTGCCGTCCTCGAGATAGGCCGAGGCCCAGACATGGCCCGATTGCTTGCGGCACTGGGTGCAATGGCAGGCGGCGGGGGCGCCGACCTTGCCCCTTGCCTCGTAGGTGACGGCGCCGCACAGGCAGCTTCCCTTCATCGCGGGCTCCTTCAATAGACCGGCGGCGCGATCACCCAGATCGCGACGCAAGGGGTGTCATGGGGGTTCGACCAGCGGAACGGCTCTCCGCGGATGCGGAAACTGTCGCCGGGGTCCAGGCGGAACGTCCGCCCGTCGATCCACAGCTCCAGCCGGCCCGAGACGACATAGCCCACCTCCTGCGTCGGCCGCCGGCAGGTTTCGCCGATGTCGGAATGCGGCTCGAAGGTCGAATGGACCACCTCGAAATCGTCGGTCAGGTCGGGCGACAGCAATTCCTCGACCAGGCCGGCGACCCGGTTGCCGATCGGGCGCCGCGCCCCGGCGCGCACGATCAGCCCGGCCTCGTCCGCCGGCGCGTCCGAGCGGAACAGGCTCGATACCGATATGTCCAGCATCGCCGCCATCGCCCGCAGATCGCTGATCGAGGGGCTGGACAGGTCCCGCTCCACCTGGCTCAGCCACCCGACCGAGCGGCCCAGGCTTTCGGCCATCTGCGCCAGCGTCAGCCCGCGCGCCTTGCGCAGGGCCCGTAGATCGGCGCCAAGGGTTCCGGAGGCTTGGGGCGGGTCATGCAGCATCGCGCGTTTGGTGAAATTCTTCGTCTGAATTTCATGCTGACCCGAATCGGTGAAATTTCAAAGCGAAATTTCACGCGCTGGAAAACACCCCCCTCAGGATCGCCGACAGCCCCTCGGCATCCGCCTCGGTGAAGGCCGCCGGCTGGTCGCTGTCGATATCCAGAACCGCGATGACCTGCCCGGCGGCGTCGAAGACCGGCAGCACGATCTCGGACCGGGTCGTCGTGGAACAGGCGATATGGCCCTCGAACGCCGTCACATCCGCCACCAACTGCACCTGCCCCGTCCGCGCCGCCGCGCCGCAGACACCGCGTTCGAACGGAATCACCAGACAGCCGTGGCCCCCCTGGTAAGGCCCGATCTTCAGCACGCCCGGCGCGACGACCCGGTAGAACCCGGTCCAGTCGAATCGGGCGTCGGACTGGTGGATTTCGCAGGCCAGGGTCGCCATCAGGGCGATGCGATCGGTTTCGCCCTCGGTCAGGGCGGAAATCGTGCGGGACAGGTCGGCATAATCGGGCATGAAACCGCTTTGCGCCGTCCCGCCGTGCCGGTCAAGCGGGGGGTTAACCATGATAGGCCGATCTGCCCCGAAATGGCCTCTATTCGACCCATCTTCCGCCGCGCGAAACCGTCAAACCTGTTCTTGTAGCTGCATAGGCTTCCCTCGGCGTCACGTCGTTACAGCCCCCACCCAGTGCGTGGCGCCGAGGTCTTCCCCCCAGACATCATCGTGCTAGGCTGCGCCCCGACAGTGAGGGCTGACATGCGCGATTTCCAATTCCCCGGCCGATCCCCCGTCATCGCCGAAAACGGCGTCTGCGCCACGTCGCACCCGCTTGCGGCCAAGGTCGCGCTCGACATCCTGCAGGCGGGCGGGAACGCCATGGATGCCGCCATCGCCGGCGCGGTGCTCCTGGGGGTTTGCGAACCGCAATCGACCGGGATCGGGGGCGATGCCTTCTGCCTGTTTTCCCCCGCGGGAACCGACCAGGTTCTGGCGTTGAACGCCTCGGGCCGCGCGCCCGCCGGGCTGTCGTCCGAGGCGCTGCGCGCCGAAGGCGACCGCATCGACGAAGGCAGCGTTCATGCCGTGACCCTGCCCGGCGCCGTCGACGGTTTCTGCCGGCTGGCCGAAGATTGGGGCCGGCTGGGCCTGAAAAGTGTTCTGGACCCGGCGATCCGCTATGCCGAACTCGGCGTGCCCGTCGCCCCGCGCGTCGCTTTCGACCATGCCCGCGCGCACGGGGTCCTGCAGGGTCGCGCCCGCGATCATTTCCTGTCCGGTGGCCAGCCGCTCGCCGTCGGCCGGAAATTCCGCGCCCCGGGCCAGGCCGAGGTTCTGCGGGTGATCGCCCGCAAGGGCCGCAGCGGTTTCTACGAAGGCCCGGTGGCCGAAGACATGGTCGACAGCCTGCGCGCGCTTGGCGGCACCCACACACTGGACGATTTCGCCGCCGTCGAAAGCACCTATACCGACCCGATCTCGGGCGGCTACGGCGGGCTCGAACTGCTCGAACATCCGCCCAACGGCCAGGGCGCCACGGCGATCCTGCTGTTGAACATCCTGTCGCGCTTCGACCTTGCCGCGCTCGATCCTTTCGGCGCCGACCGCGCGCACCTCGAGGCCGAGGCAACAAAGCTCGCCTACGATGCCCGCAACCGCTTTGTCGCCGATCCGGATGCGACCGCCCGGCTGGATCACATGCTGGCCCCCGAAACGGCCGACCGGCTGGCCGCGCTGATCGACCCGGCCCGCGCCCTGCCCCAGGCGCTGCCGGGGGCCGAGGCGGTGCATCGCGACACCGTCTACATCACCGTGGTCGATCGCGACCGCATGGCGGTGTCGCTGATCTACTCGATTTTCCACAGCTTCGGGTCCGGCCTGGCCTCGGACCGGTTCGGGATCCTGTTCCAGAACCGCGGCGCCGGTTTCACGCTGGCGCCCGGCCACCCGAACGAGGCCGGCCCGGGCAAGCGGCCGATGCACACGATCATCCCCGGCATGCTGCGGCGCGACGGGCGCATCGACATGCCGTTCGGCGTGATGGGCGGGCAATACCAAAGCTGCGGCCATGCCCGGTTGCTGACGAATATCGAGGATTTCGGCCTGGACCCGCAGACCGCGCTGGACGGCCCCCGCTGCTTTGCCGAAGCCGGGGTGCTGACCCTCGAGCGCGGCTATGCCGACAGTGTCGCGCAAGCCCTGGCCGACAAGGGGCACAGGATCGCGCGGGCCGACACCCCGATCGGCGGCGGCCAGGCGATCCGCCTGCGCGACGACGGCATGCTCGAAGGCGCATCCGACCCGCGCAAGGACGGTATCGCGCTCGGCTATTAGAAACTCTGGCGTCAGGGATGCAGGGTGGGGGTCCACCCCACCTGCCGCGTCAGTTCAACTGGAATTGCAGCGGGTAATGCCCGTCTTCCATCGGGCCGAACATGTCGTAGATATCCGGATGCTCCACCGGTTCGCCGGAATAATCGGCGATCAGGTTCTGTTCAGACACATAAGCGACGTAAAAGCTGTTCTCGGCCTCGGCCAGCAGGTGGTAGAACGGCTGGTCCTTGGCCGGGCGCGCCTCTTCCGGGATCGACTGGTACCATTCCTCGGTATTGGAAAATTCGGCATCCACGTCGAAGACCACCCCGCGAAAGGGGTGCTTGCGATGGCGGACAACCTGCCCCAGGGAATATTTTGCACGCGTCTTGATCATAGTATCACAGCCCCCGGCCCGTTCCTAACGGCCATGCCACGCAAAGTCCATGAACACCCATTGAAAACATGGGAAACAGTCTGTGAACCTTGCACTGACAGTGCCCGGAGTCCCGGCTTTGATCGGCCTGTCGACACCGCCTTTTCCGGCCGTGGCCCGGTGGCGCCGATCCCCGGCCGGCGCGGCACCTTGCCCATTTGCAGGCGCGGCCGGATCGGATACACTGACCCCAACAAAACGCAAAAAAGCGAGAGGCAGATGAGCAGTTTCTTTCGCGCCGCGCTGTTGATCATCGTCCTGGGCAGCTGTGCCACCCGCGACTATTCCGCGCCGCGCAATCTCGACGACGCCTGTGCGATCCTGACCGAACGCCCGCATTACGTGCGCGCCTTGCAATCCGCCCAGCGCGAATGGGGGATCGAACCGCATGTGCTGATGGCGATGATCTATCAGGAAAGCAAGTTCATCGCCGACAACCGCCCGCCGCACCGCTACGCCCTGGGCGTGATCCCGACCGGCCGGCAAAGTTCGGCCCTGGGCTATTCCCAGGCGCTGAACGGCACCTGGGAGGAATATGTCACGCAGCGCGGCGGCCGCGGCGCCGACCGCACCGATATCGCCGACGCCACCGATTTCATGGGCTGGTACATGACCGCCACGGTACGCGAAACCGGCGTGCCGCTGAACGATGTCCGCAATCAGTATCTGGCCTATCACGAAGGCCGCACCGGCTATCTGCGCGGGTCGTACCAGTCCAAGGGCTGGCTGATGCGGATCGCCGGCGAGGTCGAGGACCGGTCCGTTCTCTACGGGATACAGCTGGCCAGTTGCCGCCGCTGGCGCTGATGCGCCCTGCGGCGATCAATCCTGCCAGTTCGCGGTTTCGCGCTGGATGTTGAACAGGATATCCGGCACCCGACCATCCTTGGTCAGGTCGCCCAGGATCACCGTGGTCTGACTGCCGGTATCGTCGGTGACGATCCATTGCCGCAGCTCGACCGGGTCGGACGTGAATACCATCTGGATATTGCCGTATTCGGGGTTCTGCGGATCCTGCGCGGTCACGGTCGTGGTGGTGCCGTCGCTGTCATGGCGCGTCACCATGCCCGACCGGGACAGGTCGATGTTCCGCTCCAGGATGATCTTCAGCGGCGTCTCGGCCAGAGGATAGCGGTCCGGCCCGGTGTCCGAGCGTGGATCGAAGATCGCCACCGACCCGCCGCCGGCCATGACCAGGGCCTGTTCGGGCGGGTTGTATTCGAACCGGATCCGCCCGGGCCGCTTGATATAGATCGTGCCCGTCGAGATCGTCCCGTCGGCGTTGATCTGGGTGAATTCGCCCTCGGCGCTGGTGAAGGAATTAAGGTAGCCCGACACCTCGTTCAGGCTCAGTTGTTGCGCCATGCCGGGGGCGGCCGCGAAGGCGGCCATGACCAGCGGCGCGGCAAGCAATAGGAAACGGCGGGTGATCTGGCTCATCGTCTGACCTGTTCGTTGTGTCTGGGCCGCATGCGGGCCCGTTTCAGATAGGCCCTGTCTGACCCATGTGCATCCGGTTAGGCGATATCACGCCGCCGGACAGCGGATAACAAGTCGGGAATCCCGCCGATCCGGCGCTTGTCACAGCATCAGATCCGGGGTGTCGGTCAGGGGCGCGGGCAGCGTGTCGCCCAACCGCGCCACCATCACAGGACACTCCGCCCGGCGCCCCGAACAGGATGTCCGGCGGCAGGGCCGCCTCGGCGGCGATCACGGGCTCCGGCAGGCCCGGAAGGTCGCCTCGGGCCTGCCTGAGACGCGCCCGCGCCATGTGGGACGTCTGGGGACAGCCATGGACCCCCGCCCCGGCCGACAGCGCCCCCGGCGCCAGGTCGATCGCATCCGGATCGGTCAGGGCGCCCGCCTGTTCCAGCGGCAATGCCGCATGGGCCAGGCTGCGCGCCGGCTTGCGCCCTGCCCGCGGTGGCGGGCGGCCGGCCGCCTCCAACGCCGCGCGCAGGGCGGCGATGTCGCTCATGCCTGCTCCGGCACCAGAATCTCGCGCTTGCCGACATGGTTGGCCGAGGACACGACGCCCTCTTCCTCCATCTGTTCGACCAGCCGCGCGGCCTTGTTGTAGCCGATCGCCAGCTTGCGCTGGATATACGAGGTCGAACACTTGCGATCCCGGGCGACGATCGCCACCGCCTGATCGTATAGCGCATCCTCGCCGTCGGTATTGCCGCCCAGGCCCAGGACCAGGTCGATGTCGGCCTCCTTGTCCTCGTCGGGGCCATCGACCACGCCGGATTTGTAATCGGGCGGGCCGTAGGCCTTGAGGTAGGTCACGATCTCCTCGACCTCTTCATCCGAACAGAACGGCCCGTGCACCCGGGTGATCTTGGAGCCACCCGCCATATACAGCATGTCGCCCATGCCCAGAAGCTGTTCGGCCCCCTGTTCGCCCAGGATCGTGCGGCTGTCGATCTTGGAGGTGACCTGGAAGCTGATCCGGGTCGGGAAGTTGGCCTTGATCGTGCCGGTGATGACATCGACCGACGGGCGCTGGGTGGCCATGATCAGATGGATGCCGCTGGCCCGCGCCATCTGCGCCAGGCGCTGGATGCAGGCCTCGATTTCCTTGCCCGCGACCATCATCAGGTCGGCCATCTCGTCGACGATGACGACGATATAGGGCATCGCCTCGGGGGCGAATTCCTCGGTCTCGAAGACCGGATCGCCGGTGTCGTCGTCGAACCCGGTCTGCACCGTGCGGCTGAACAGCTCTCCCTTGGCCAGCGCGTCCTTCACCCGGCCATTGTAGCCTTCGATGTTGCGCACGCCCATCTTCGACATCTTGCGATAGCGGTCCTCCATCTCGGCCACGACCCATTTCAGGGCCACCACGGCCTTTTTCGGGTCGGTCACCACGGGCGACAGCAGGTGCGGAATGCCGTCATAGACGCTCAGTTCCAGCATCTTGGGGTCGATCATGATCAACCGGCATTCCTCGGGCGTCAGCTTGTAGAGCAGGCTCAGGATCATCGTGTTGATCGCGACGGATTTGCCCGAGCCGGTGGTGCCCGCGATCAGCAGGTGGGGCATCTTGGCCAGGTTCGCCACGACCGGATCGCCGCCGATATCCTTGCCCAGCGCCAGCGGCAGGCGCATGGTGCTGTCGCCGAAATCGCGGGCGGCCAGGATTTCGCGCAGCACGACCATTTCGCGGTTTTCGTTGGGCAGTTCGATCCCGATGACAGAGCGGCCGGGCACGGTGCTGACCCGCGCCGACAGGGCCGACATCGACCGCGCGATATCGTCGGCCAGGCCGATCACGCGGGATGCCTTCAGGCCCGGCGCCGGCTCCAGTTCGTACATGGTTACGACCGGGCCGGGGCGGACGCTGACGATTTCGCCTTTCACCCCGTAATCGTCGAGCACCGATTCCAGCATCCGCGCGTTTTCTTCCAGCGCCTCGTCGGACAGGTGATGGCGCGTCACCTCGTCCGGGCTGGTCAGCAGGCTGAGCGGCGGGTGTTCGTAGGCCGGCCGATCCCGCGGCGCGTCAAAGGCCAGCCTGGGCTGTGCCTCGGCCTGGGCGGCGCGCGACGGCGCGACCGGCTTGCGCGGCGGGTGCTGAACGACCCGGCGCGCTTCGGCCGGTTGCGGGCGCGGCATCGCGGCGGCCCGGTAATCCGGTGCATCGTCGTCGGCGTCGAACAGCGGTTCGGCCACAAGCGGTGCCAGAGCCTGGGTATCATCCGACCGGGTCAGGATCCGCTGCGCCTCGGGTTCCGGCGCCTCGGGCGTGGCTTGCAGGGGCGGCTCGGGCGGCAGGTCCAGCGCGGCCCGCTGCCGGGTGTTGAGCAACAGTGGGATCGGGCCCGACGGCCGCTCGGCCGCCGCGGCGGCGCGGCTGGCGACGGCGGCGGCCACCGCGGAATTGACCCCGTCACGGGCCGGCGCCGGGGTGGCGCCCAGGCCGGTCTTGGCCCGGATCGCATTGCTGATCCGCGACCGGATGCGGTCGTCATCGGCCTCGGGCACCTCGTCCTCGAACACGCCGGCCTCGACCAGTTCGGGCTCGGGCATCGGATCGGCAGAGCGTTTCAGCAGCCCCGGCATCCGGGCAAAGAACCCGCCCCTGGGTGCCGGATGCGCCGGGTCGCGGCGCGGCGCCACCAGGGCGGTCTCGTCCCAATCGGGCTCTCCGGTATCCAGCGCGGCGGTGGCGGCGGTCAGCGGCGGTTCGCGGGTCGGCATCGCCGGGTTCGCCCGGACGATGGCCGCGACCCGGGCCGCCTCGGCGGACAGGCCGCGCTCGGGCGCCGGCACCGCGGCCTGCGCGTCCATGTCGGCGGCACGCTCGGCCCGCAGGGCACGGGCCTGGTCACGCCGTGCCTGCAGGGTTTCGGTCAGCCGCTGCGCCCCCGTCACCGAGGCCACGGCCCCCTTGCCCAGGCCCCGCAGCAAAAGCCCGTAAAGCGTGATCGTCCCGATCAACAGGAACCGCCCGGCCTGGCGCAGCTCGGGCCGGGTAAAGCCCAGCACGAAGGCGCCGACGGCAAGCAGCGCCAGGGCCAGGATCAACGACAGGATCTTGATCCCGAAGGCGGCGGTCACCGGCAGGACCGTGAGCAGGATCCCCGCCGCGGTATCGCCGAAGAACCCGCCATAGCCGAAATCATGCGTCCAGCCCGGCCCGGTGTCCAGGGTCGAGGCATAGATCGACAGCACCGCCAGCGCGATCGGGGCAAAGATCAGCCGGCCGATCGCGCGTTCGGTCCCGCCATGCAGCACGAACCGCAGACCCCAGGCCATCAGGACGGCGACCAGCCCCCAGGATCCCCAGCCGACCACCATGTAAAGCGGCCCGGCGATCATCGCGCCGAACCCGCCCAGCCAGTTCTGCACCGGCCGGTCGGTGGCGGTCATCCAGTTCGGGTCGTCGGGGCTGTAGGACGCGATCATCATCGCCACCAGGATCCCCGCACCGATCAGCGCCAGCCCGATCAGTTCCTTGCCGCGCTTCTCGATCATCGCCTGGGTCGCCGCATCAAGCAGCGGATCGCGGTGCCGGTTGGAATAGGAAGCCATGTTTCGCCTCGTCCTCATGCATATAGGCAGTCGCGGATCGCCGTCAGCCCGCGCTGCATGTCTTGTCTTGGGGCCACCATCGCGACCCGGATGAATCCCGCGCCGGGGTTGGCGCCCCCGACCTCGCGCGACAGGTAGGCACCGGGCAGGACCCGCACGCCGGTGTCCCGCCACAGTTTCAGCGTCGCCGCCTCGCCATCCGCGACCGGCAGCCACAGAAAGAACCCCGCCTGCGGTGGCAGATAGCCCGGCAGGCCGCCGAACAGCTTGTCGGCGATCGCGTATTTTTCCTGGTAGAGCGCCCGGTTCGCCGCCACATGCGCCTCGTCCGACCAGGCCCGTTCCGCCACCCGCTGCAAGGGCAAGGGCAAGGGCGCCCCGGCATAGGCCCGCAATTGGCGCACACGCGCCATGCTGCGCGCGCCCCCGGCAACGAAACCCGACCGCAGCCCGGGCAGGTTCGACCGCTTCGACAGGGAATGAAAGACCACGATCCGTTCGGGATCGGCGCCCATCTCGGCCGCGACTTCCAGCGCCCCGGGGGGCGGCGCCTTGCGCCAGATCTCGGAATAGCATTCATCGGCGAAGATGCGGAAATCGTGCTTTTCCGCCAGGCCGATCAGTCCCCGCCAATAGTCGCGCGACGCGACCGCGCCCTGCGGATTGGCCGGGCTGCAGATATAGGCGATGGCGGTCCGGTCCAGCACCTCGGCCGGCAGGGCCGCGTAATCCGGCAGGTGCCCGGTCTCGGCGACGGCCGGCACAAAGACCGGCTCGGCCCCCACCGCCGCCGCGGCGACGGCATAGACCTGGTAGAACGGGTTGGGCACCAGCACGACCGGCTGGCGGCCGTTCTTTTCCTCGGGGCACAGCGCGATCGCGGCGTTGAACAACCCCTCTCGGGTGCCGTTCAGCGCCATGATCCGGTCGGGCGTCGTGTCGACGCCATAGCGCAGGTTCAACCAGCCGACGATCGCCGCCAGCAGTTCGGGACTGCCGTCATTGGGCGGGTATTGCGCGAATTCCCCGGCATGGGCCGCGATCACCTCGGCCACGAAAGACGGCATCGGGTGCTTCGGCTCTCCGATCGACATGTGCAGCACCTCGCCCCCGGGCGCATGGGCGTCCAGAAGGCTCCGCAAACGCGGAAAGGCATAGGCCGGAAGCTGCGAAAACCGCTCGGGGTCCTGCATCGTTGAAACTGCCTCGGGTTCGCGGGATCGTTTTCGCCCCGCTTTCGTCGCAAACTAGACCGCCCGGTCGGGCGCTGTCCAGAAAATCACCACGAAATTCCGGGGGCTTCGGCGCAAGCTGTGGCTTTTAGGCCAGCGCCCGTTCCATCGCCGCGCCCAGCCGCAACAGGCGCTCCTCGGCCCCCGGCATCGCATCGGCCATCAGCCCGACCGAGGGCGTCCCGGTCGGCAGGCTCAGCGCGCAATCGCCCATCAGGTTGCCGACGCGGGTGTTGCGCAGCGCCATCAGGTTCACGTTCCGGTAGTGCTCCGCATCGGCCATCAGCGGCGCGACCTTCGGCGGCAATATCGCCACGCTCGGCATCAGCACCGCGTCATACCCGGCGATCAGCGCGTGCCATCGCGCCCTCAGCGCGCGCAATTCGTCCCGGGCCGACAGAAAGACATCGGCCGACACCGCCGCGCCCGCGCGCACCCGCTGCAGGATCGGCGGCCACATCCGGTCCGGTGCCGGTTCCACGAGGTCGCGCCAATTGGCCCAGGCATCGGCGGTATAAAGCGGCACCGACAATTCGAAGGCGCGGTCCAGGAACGGCGCCCGGATCGGGTCGATCCGCGCCCCCGCCGCGCCCAGCCGGTCCAGCGCGGCGCGATAGCCCGCCTCGGGCGCGGCCTCGATCCCGTCCAGCACGATCGTCTCCAGCGCGGCGAACCGCGCCCCCTCCAGCGTCGCGCCGCGCAGATCGGCCGGCGTGCCGCCCTCCAGCGCCGCCAGCATCAGCGCCGCGTCCTCGACATTCCGCGTGATCGGTCCGACCGTATCGAACCCGGTGCACAGCGGCACCACGCCCTTGAGGGACAGCCGCCCATGGGTGGTCTTCAGCCCCACCAGGTCATTCCAGGCCGCCGGGATGCGCACCGACCCGCCGGTATCGGACCCCACCGCCGCCGCCGCCAGCCCGAAGGCGACAGACGCCGCCGCCCCCGATGACGACCCGCCCGGCACGGCCTCGGCAGCATTCACGCAAGGCGGTGTCTGCGCCATCGGGTTCAAGCCCAGCCCGGAAAAGGCGATCTCGGACATATGCGTCTTGCCCAGGCAGACCAGGCCCAGCGCCGTGGCATTGCGCAACACCTCGGCGTCGCGCCCGGGCACCCGGCCCGCCATCAGCCGCGTTCCGGCCTCGGTGCCGATGCCCGCGCTGTCGAACAGGTCCTTCCAACTGACCGGCACGCCGTCCAGCGCCGACAAGCGCCGCCCCAGCCGCGCCCGCTCCGAAGCCGCCCGCGCCTCGGCCCGGGCGCGCTCCGGCGTGACCCGGACATAGATCCGATCCCGCAGCGGATGCGCCTCGATCGCGGCCAGGAAACCCTCGGTCAACGCCACCGGGTCGATCTGCCCGGCCCCGATCCCGCGGCCCAGTTCGGCCGCGCTCATCCCTCGCCACTGGTCCATGCCGCCCTCCGTTTCCGCCGACAGACGGTAGCGGCGCAAAGGCGCATGGACAATCCCGCCCGCCGCGCCATAGTCCGCATCATGGAACAGGATGTGCTCATCACCGGCGGCGGGTTGAACGGCCCGGTGCTTGCCCTTGCCCTGGCCCGGGCGGGCCTCACGGTCACCGTGATCGACGCCCTGCCCGCGGAGACCCGCAAGGACCCGGGCTTCGACGGCCGCGCCTATGCCCTGGCGCTGGCCTCGCGGCGGCTGCTGGTCAATCTGGGGCTTTGGAGCGCGGTTGCGGACAACGCCCAGCCGATGCTGGAAATCAAGGTCACCGACGGTCATGCCGGCACCGGGCCGTCCCCCTTTTTCCTGCATTTCGACGCGGCCGAGATCGAGGAAGGCCCGATGGGCTACATGGTCGAGGATCGCCACCTGCGCCCGGCCCTGCTGGCCGCGATGGAGGCCGATCCCCGCATCACCCACCTGTCCGGCACGACCGTCACCTCGCAACAGCTCGACGGCTGCGCCACGGTAACGCTGGACACGGGCAAGACCCTGTCGGCCGAACTGCTTGTCGGCTGTGACGGGCGCGCCAGCGGCACCGCCGCCCGGGCCGGGATCAAGCGCACCGGCTGGGGTTACGGCCAGACCGCGGTGACCTGCGCCGTGGCCCATGACAAACCCCATGACGGGATCGCGCACCAGTTCTTCATGCCGGCTGGACCGCTCGCCATCCTGCCGCTCAAGGGCAACCGCTCTTCCATTGTCTGGAGCGAAACCGACACCCGCGCGGCCGAACTCATGGCGATGGACGAGGCCACCTTCCTGCAGGCGCTCAAACCCGCCTTCGGCTCGTTTCTCGGGCCCATCACGCTCGCCAGCCCGCGGTTTTGCTACCCGCTGGGCCTGACGCTGGCCGATGCCTTCATCGCCGACCGGCTGGCTCTGGTCGGCGACGCCGCCCACGGCATGCACCCGATCGCCGGTCAGGGTCTGAATGCGGGGTTCCGTGACATCGCCGCCCTGGCCGACGTGCTGGCCCGGGCCCGGGCCCGGGGCGAAGATATCGGCACACGGCCGGTGCTCGACCGCTACCAGCAATGGCGCCGCTTCGACACGGCAACGCTTGCGCTCGCCACGGATACGTTCAACCGCCTGTTTTCGAACGACAACCCCCTGCTGCGCGGGCTGCGGGACCTGGGGCTTGGCGCGGTCAACGCCGTCCCCGCGCTGCGCCGCGGCTTCATCCGCGAAGCAGCCGGCCTGACCGGAGACCTGCCCCCGCTCATGCAGGGCTGACCCCCGCTTCCTTGGGTTGGAAATCCTCGGGGGGTGAATTGGCCGCAGGTCAAGAGGGCGGCAGACAGCCCCTTTCCCCGCCCGCCGCGGGCGAGATCAGTCGACCTGCCGCGCCTCGTCGGCGATCATCACCGGAATGCCGCCGCGGATCGGATAGGCCAGATGCGCGGCCTTGCTGATCAGCTCCTGGCGTTCGGCATCATAGGTCAGATGTCCGTGGGTTTCCGGACAGACCAGCGCCTCCAGCATGCGCGGATCGAAATCCGGCCGCACCGTCTCTTCGGTCATTGCATGACCTCCTCGCCATCGCCGCCACGCAGCGCATATTCGATCAGGGTGAACAGGGTTTCGCGCCGGGTCGACAGCGACGGCGCCTCCAGCAGCGCCTGACGTTCTTCGGGATCGAACGGGCACAGCATCGACAGCGAATTGACCAGCAATTCGTCCTCGGCCTCTTTCAGCGCGTCCCAGTCGGTCGACAATCCACGCACGCTGAAAAAACGCTCCAGCAAGGGCATCAACCGGCCGCGATCCAGCTCCGGGTCGCGTTCCGGCGCGCCCAGGTCGGCTTCGAAACCACTCCAGTCGACGCGCGTGCGGCGATAGGGGGTAAAGCCCTCGACCTCCTCGATCACGCGAAACCGCGACACGCCCGACAGGGTGATCATGTAGCGGCCGTCCTCGGTCTCGGAAAAGGCGGTCAACCGCCCGGCGCAGCCGATCTTGTGCAGGCAGCTCTTGCCGTCGCGCCCCTCATAGGGCTGGATCATGCCGATCAACCGCGTCTGCGTCTTGAGACAATCGTCGAGCATCGCCAGGTAGCGCGGCTCGAAGATGTGCAGCGGCAGCCGGGCCCGGGGCAAAAGCAAGGCGCCCGGCAACGGAAAGACCGGGATCACGTCGGGCAGGTCGGCCGCTTGCAACATGGGCATCAGCTAGCGCCCCCTTTGCGCCGGGCAAGCCTGCTCAGACAAAGATCATCGACGACAGCCTGCGCCGCCCGTTCAGCACCACCGGGTCGTTGGGCTTGAGCGCGTCGAAGATCGTGAACAGCTGCGTCCTGGCCGCGCCGTCGTTCCAGTCGCGGTCACGGCGGAACAGGTCCAGCAACTGATCGACGGCGCCGGCCGTGTCGCCGGCCGCGTTCAGGGCCGTGGCCAGGTCGAACCGCGCCTGGTGATCGTCCGGGTTCGCGTCGACCCGGGCCCGCAACTCGTCCACCGGGCCCGCGTGTTCGGCCTGGCGCGCCAGTTCGAGCGCGGCCCGGGCGGCCTCCAGTTCGGGCTTGTCGTGCAGCTCGGCCGGGGCGCCGTTCAGCACCGCCTCGGCCTGGTCGACCTGGCCCAGCGCCAGATGGGCGCGGACCATCCCGCCAAAGGCCGCGGCGCTGGCCGGATCCTCCTGGGCGATGGCGGCGAACACCTCGGCAGCGCCGGCCGCATCGCCGGCCACCAGCATCTGCTCGGCCGCCTCCAGCGCCTCGCCCAGCCCGTCATCACCGCCCAGAGCGGCCATCTTCTGGACGAAGTCCTCGACCTGGCTCGGCGGCAGGGCACCCTGGAACCCGTCCACCGGCTGGCCCTTGTGAAACGCATAGACCGTCGGGATCGACTGCACCCGCAGCTGCCCGGCCACGCCCTGGTTCTCGTCCACGTTGACCTTGACCATGCGCACCTTGCCGCGCGCCTTCTGCACCGCCGCTTCCAGCGCCGGGCCCAGCGTCTTGCACGGGCCGCACCAGGGCGCCCAGAAATCGACGATGACCGGCACCTCCTGGCTGGCATCGACGACATCGGCCATGAAGGTCTGGTCGGTTGCATCCTTGATCAGGTCATCGGCCGGTGCCGCGCCCTGGGTTCCATCGAGTTCGAGCATCGTTGCCTCCAATCGGGCCAGGTTTCTTGCGCCCTATATGGGCAAGACCGTCGCAAAGGCCAAGGGCGGGCTTTACCGGCGGGCATGGCACGGTCATTCTGCCGCGGACAAGCGAAAGGCCCGCCCATGCCCGTGATCCTGACCTTCGGCGACAGCAACACCCATGGTTCTGTCCCGATGACAACGGCCGAAGACCGGCGCCGTTTCGGGCACGACATCCGCTGGCCCGGGGTCATGGCCGCCGCGCTCGGCCCCGGCTGGACCCTGATCGAAGAGGGCCTGCCCGGACGCACCACTTGCCGCGACGACCCGGTGATGGGCGCGCATATGAACGGCCAGACGGGCTTGCGCATCGCGCTGGCCTCGCATGCGCCGGTGGATGTGCTGACGATCATGCTGGGAACCAACGACCTCAAGACCCGCTTCGCGCCCACTGCGCAGCGGATCACCGCCGGGGTCGCCGGGCTGCTCGACATCGCCGGCTCGGCCGAGGTCGCGGCGCGCCATCCTGGCCTGCGCCTGCTGCTGATCTGCCCGCCCCCGGTGGTCGAAACCGGCCCGATCCGCGATGAATTCCTTGGCGCCGAAGCGGTCGGCCCGGACCTGCCGCGCAGCCTGTCGGCGCTGGCGCAGGCCCGCGGTGTGGCGTTCCTGGATGCCGGTGCCACGATCGCCGTCAGCCCGGTCGACGGCGTCCATTTCGACCAGGACGCCCATGCGACGCTCGGCCGCGACGTCGCCGCCGCGATCGACCGACTGGTCTGAAAGACACGCCGCCTGCCGGGCCCGGCCGCGTCATGACGGTGTCACATTCCACTTGCAGGAGGTTTCCATGACCAAGGACACGCCCGCTACCGCCCCGGATGACCACCGCACCGAACGTGACGCGCTCGACCGGGCCTTTCGCGCCGCGGCGGCGCGCATGACCAACGGCGTTTCGCCCCAGGCCACCTTTTCCGCGCTGCAGGATTGGCTGTCGCACCTGTCCCGCGCTCCGGGCCGCCAGATGGAGCTTGCCGACCACGCCCTGGGCAATGCCCTGCGCGCCGGCCAGGGCCTGCTCGACCCCGAGGCCGGCATGACGCCGCGCCCCGGCGATCACCGCTTCGACCATCCGGGCTGGCGGTCCTGGCCGTTCAACGCCTGGGCGCAATCCTACCTGGCGGCCGAGGATTGGTGGCACGAGGCGACACGGCCCCTGCGCGGGATGCAGCCGCGCTCGGCCGACCGGGTGCGGTTCATGACCGAACAGGCGATCAATCTGGCCGCGCCGTCGAACAATCCCGTGCTGAACCCGGAGGTCGTGGAAAAGACCGTCGAGACCGGCGGCGCCAACCTGCGCGGCGGCTATCGCCGCTTCCTGCACGACCTGCGCAAGGACCTGACCGGCCAGGCCGACGGCCCCCGGCGCTACAGGATCGGCGACAATATCGCCTGCACCCCGGGCAAGGTGGTGTTCCGCAACCATCTGCTGGAGCTGATCCAATACGCCCCCGCCACCGGCACGGTCCATCCCGAACCGGTGCTGATCGTGCCGGCCTGGATCATGAAATACTACATCCTCGACCTCAGCCCGGAAAATTCGCTGATCCGTTACCTGGTCGACCAGGGCCACAGTGTCTTTGTCATTTCCTGGGTCAATCCCGGGGCCGAACTGCGCGACACCACGCTGGACGATTACCGGACATCCGGGGTGATGGCGGCGCTCGACTTGGTCGGCGACATCCTGCCCGGCCGCAAGGTGCATGCCTGCGGCTATTGCCTGGGCGGCACGATCCTGGCGATCGCGGCGGCGGCCATGGCCCGGGACGGCGATGACAGGCTGGCCTCGGTCACCTTGCTGGCCGGGCAGACCGATTTCACCGAGGCGGGCGAGCTGTTGCTGTTCCTCGATGCCGCTCAAATCGCCTATCTTGAGGATCTGATGTGGGAGCGGGGCTATCTGGACGATGAAAAGATGGCCGGCGCCTTTCAGGCCCTGCGCGCCCGCGACCTGGTCTGGGGCACCGCCGTGCGCCGCTACCTGCTGGACGAGGACGACCCGCAATTCGACATCGGCGCCTGGGCCGCCGACGCGACGCGGATGCCCTACCGGATGCATTCCGACTACCTGCGGTCGCTGTTCCTGGAAAACCGGCTGACCGGCGGGCGCTTTGCCGTCGATGGCCGGGTGATCGCCCTCAAGGACATCAGCGCGCCGATGTTCGTGCTGGGGACCGAGACCGATTACATCGCCCCCTGGCAATCGGTCTACAAGGCGGCTCTGTTCACCGAGACCGAGCTGACCTTCGTGCTGACCAATGGCGGGCACAATGCCGGGATCCTGTCCGAACCGGGCCACAAGCGGCGCCATTTCCGCGTCGGCCACCGCACCGCCGACAAGCGCTACATGGACCCGGACACCTGGCTGCAACATCACGAGGCGCAGGACGGAAGCTGGTGGCCGGTGTGGCAAGGCTTCCTGACCGAACGCGGTTCGGGCCCGATGGTGAAACCGCCGAAGATGGGCTCCAAGGCGCACAAGCCGCTGTGCGACGCGCCCGGGACCTACGTGTTCATGGAATGACGTCGGCACAAATCCGCCCGGAATGAAGGCGCAGCCGCCGCGCATCGCCGCGCCGCGGCCCGCCGCCGCGCTTCGCCCTACAGATCGAAGGTCGCAAAGACCGGCGCATGGTCGCTCGGCTGTTCCCAGCCGCGCACGTCGCGCAGGATCCGGCTGCCATGCCCGGCATTCGAGATGTCCGGCGTCGCCCAGACATGGTCCAGCCGCCGCCCCTTGTCGGCACTGTCCCAATCCGGGCTGCGATAGGACCACCAGGAATAGAGGTTGCCCTCGGGAATATCCTGGCGGGTGATATCGACCCAGCCGCCGGCCTCCTGGGTTTCGTCCAGTTGCGCCACCTCGATCGGGGTGTGACTGACGACTTTCAGAAGCTGCTTGTGGTTCCAGACGTCATCCTCGCGCGGGGCAATGTTCAGATCGCCCACCAGGATCGCCTTTTCCGGCCGATCGCCATGGAACCAGTCCCGCATCCCGGTCAGGTAATCCAGCTTCTGGCCGAATTTCTCGTTCACCGCGCGGTCGGGCTTGTCGCCGCCGGCGGGGACATAGAAGTTGTGGATGGTGACACCGTTCTCCAACCGCCCGGCGATGTGGCGGGCATGGCCAAGGGCGGCGAAATCCATCGACCCGACCTCTTCGATCGGCAGCTTCGACAGGATCGCCACACCGTTGTAGCCCTTCTGGCCGCGCGCGATCATGTGACCATAGCCCAGCGCCCGGAACAGCTCGACCGGGATCTTGTCCACCGGGCTCTTGCATTCCTGCAGGCACAGCACGTCGGGGGCCTGTTCGGACATCAGCCGCGCCACCAGCCCTTCGCGCAGGCGGACCGAGTTGATGTTCCAGGTGGCAAGGGTGAAAGGCATGGGGTCGCTCCGGCTGGTGTCGGGGGTAGGCCGGGCATCTGCCCGGCAATCCGGCGAAACCTACAAGCCGTCCGCGCCCTTGGCCAGCCAGTCCGACAGCCGCGCCAGCCCCGCGCCCAGCACCTCGGGCGCGCAGGCATAGCCGATGCGCAGATACCCTTCCATCCCCATCACCGCGCCGGGGGTCAGCATCACGCCCGTGTCCCGGATCAGCGCCTCGCAGAAGCCGTAGCTGTCGGCCATCCCGTCGACGCGCAGCAGTGCCGTGGTCCCGGCCCGGGGCGGCACGAACGCCACCCGCGGCTCGCCCGCCACCCAATCGCGCAGCAGCGCCAGGTTGCCGCGCACGATCCCCCGCGACCGCTCCAGGATCGCCCCGGCATTCTCCAGCGCCATGGCGGCGAAGTAATCGTCGATCATCCCGACGCTGATCGTGGTGTAGTCGCGGTGCCGCTCGCAACCCTGCAACAGCGCCTCGGGCCCCACGATCCACCCCAGCCGCAGCCCGGCAAGCGAGAACGCCTTGGAGGTCGACCCGGTGCTGATCCCCTTGGCGTAAAGGTCCGCGATCGCCGGCATGGTGTCGCCCTGCTCGGTCCCGCGATAGACCTCGTCGCACAGGATCCAGGCATCGTTCGCCCGGGCGATCGCCACCAGCCGGTCCAGCCCCCCGGCCTCGATCAAGGCCCCGGTCGGGTTGTTCGGATTGGTCAGGGCAATGACCTTGGCCCCTTGCGCAAGCCGGTCCAGCGCGTCCCAATCGGGCTGCCAGCCGTCGGCCTCGCGCAGCGTCACCTCCACCACCTCGGCCCCCATCGACCGGGGGATCGCGGTGTGCTGCTGATAGGTCGGGGTGATCGCCACCACCTTGTCCGCCGGCGCCACCAGCGCCTGATAGACCATGTGATTGGCCCCGATCGTGCCATGGGCGATCAGCACGTTGTCCGGCCCCTGGCGGTCATGCAACGCCGCCACCGCCGCGCGCAGCCGGTCCGAACCGCGGATCGCGCCATAGGTCATCTTCATCGCCGCCAGGTCGGCGGGCGTCGACTGGGTCGCCCCGGTGATCTGCATCAGGTCGGCCAGCGTCAGGCTGTCGACGCAGGTTTCCGCCAGGTTCAACGTCGCGCGGGTTTCCCAGGCGTTCATCCACTGCTCGACGCCGAAGGGCTCTATCTTCATGTCATAACGCCCTTGTCTGCCACAGCTTGACCTTGAGCCCGCCATGGGCGACCGGCGGCCCCGGCGGCTGGAACGGCAGGCCGGTCGCCCTGGCCAGCCCGGCCTCGGTGGTCACGATCCCGACCCGCCAGCCGGTGAACCGGTCCTTCAGAACCTGCCCCAGGGCGCCATACAGGCCATAGAGCAGTTTCTTGTTGCCGATCCGCCCGCCATAGGGCGGGTTGACGATGACCAGGCCGGGCGGGCCGTCCGGGCGCTCCAGGTCACTGACCGGACGCGCGGTGAAGGACGCGACCGCGTCCACCCCGGCCCGTTGCGCATTGCCGGCCGCCATGCGGATCGCGCCCTGGTCGCGGTCGGACCCGTGGAACCGCAGCCCGGTATCGCCCGGCACCCGATCCCGAAGCGTCGCCCAGGCTGCCGGGTCGAACCTGGCCAGATGTTCGAAGGCAAAACCGCGCGACCGCCCCGGTTGCAGCCCCAGCGCCATCTCGGCCGCCTCGATCACGAAGGTGCCCGAGCCGCACATCGGGTCCAGCACCGGTTCGGTCCCGCGATAGCCGCAGGCGCGCAGGAACAGGGCCGCCAGGTTTTCGCGCATCGGCGCCTTGCTGACCGCTTCCTTGTGGCCGCGCTTGTGGAGCAGCGCGCCCGAGGTATCGACCGACAGGGTCACCAGGTTGTCGTCGATCCGCGCCCGCAGGGTCACGCCGCCGTCGCCCAGAGGCGCGCCGAACCCCGTGATCGCGCCCTCGATCCGCTGCACCGCGGCGCCGGCGTGATAGATCCTGGAGGCATGGCAACTTGCCTCGACCTTGACCGGTACGTCCGGGCGCAGCACCGCCGCCCAGTCCAGCTTGCGGGCCCGCTTGTCCAGCTGCGCCAGGTGAAAGGCGCGGAATTCGGCGAACCGTGCCAGCACCCGGCTGGCCCCGCGCAATTCCAGGTTGGCGCGCCAGACCTCGGGCCAGCCGCCTTGGCAGGTCACCCCGCCCGGCACCGCCGCCACGCCGTCGAACCCGGCGTCGCGCGCCTCTTCGGCCAGGACAGGCTCCAGCCCGGGGGAAACGGCCAGGAAGATCTCGAACGCGTCAGACAAGCGCCTGCCCCGTCGCATCGCGCCAGCTGTCCGGCGTCATGACGTAGCATTTCGTCAGGCTGGACCCGGTGCCAAGGTCCAGTTCGGCGTCATACCGGAACACCGCCCCCAGCCGCGTCGTCGCGATCTGGCTGCGCAAGTTGCCCGGCGCGATGTGGAACCAGACCCGGTCGAAATGACGGAACGCATGGGCCAGCATCAATGCCTTCATCTCGCGGTTCCAGCCGCCGCCCCAGTGGCTGGGCGCCAGAAAGGTGAAGCCGATGCCGATGTCGCCGGGATGGTCGGGCACCGGGTAGAACCGCGAACAGCCGATGATGGCGTCGCCGGCGCGCGCCACCAGCGTGCCGCCGGCATCCAGCAGGACATCGAAATAGGGGTCGAACGCCTCGGGTCGCCACCGGTCATCGGCCGGATGCTGTTCCCAGGTCGCCGGGTCGGACGCGGCGGCGAACAGACCCGCGCGATCCGCCGCCTGCATCGGCCGCAGGCACAACCGCTTGCCGTTCAGCTCCGGCTGGTCATCGAAATCGGCCATCTCGGGGTCCTTTCCGCGCAATCGCCGCACCTTCCGCACCCGCCCTGCCGGCGTCAAGCCGCGCGGTGCAGACAAAAAAAGCCCCGGCTCGAAGGCCGGGGCATAGTCCAACAGGGAGGTGATGGCATTACCCTGCCACCGGAGGGATGGGTATTCCGTAACGTATCGCGCCGATGCGTCAATTGACCTGGATCAAGCGACCAGCCGGTATCCGCCGCTTTCCGTCACCAGCAATTGCGCGTTCGACGGATCGGGTTCGATCTTCTGGCGCAGGCGGTAGATATGGGTCTCCAGCGTATGGGTCGTGACCCCGGCATTGTAGCCCCAGACCTCGTGCAGCAGCACGTCGCGGGCCACCACGCCCGCGGTCGAGCGATAGAGGAACTTGAGGATGTTGGTTTCCTTCTCGGTCAGCCGGATCTTGCGGTCGTCCTCGGTCAACAGCATCTTCTGCGCCGGCTTGAACGTGTAGGGCCCAAGCTGAAAGATCGCGTCTTCGGATTGTTCGTGCTGGCGCAGCTGGGCGCGGATCCGGGCCAGCAGCACCGGGAACTTGAACGGCTTGGTGACGTAATCATTGGCCCCGGCATCAAGGCCGAGGATCGTGTCGCTGTCGCTGTCATGCCCGGTCAGCATCAGGATCGGGCATTTGACCCCCTGCTTGCGCATCACCTTGCACAATTCGCGGCCATCGGTGTCGGGCAGGCCGACATCCAGGATCACGAGGTCATACAGCGCCTCGCGCGCCTTCTGCAGCGCCTCGGTGCCATTGCCGGCCTCGAAGACATCGAAATCCTCGGTCATGATCAATTGCTCGCCCAGCGCCTCGCGCAGATCTTCGTCATCATCGACAAGCAGGATCTTCTTGAGCTGTGCCATGGTGAACCTCCGTTTCAGGGGCAGATGCGCGCGGTTCACGCCACCGGCAAGATTTGTGGCAATGGTTTCACGCCGACGTGTGCGTATTGCGCCGAATGTTTCAATTCCTTGCGACTGGGGCTATCTGGAAGGCACAACAAAGGCATCGCCCATGACCCTCGCCCCCGATCCCACCGAACGGCTGGCCCGCGCCCGGGCCGATCTGCGCATGGGCGTGCCGGTGGTGATATGCGGTGACGCGGCCGGGGCGCTGGTGCTGTCGGCGGAAACCCTGGACCCGGCGCGTTTGTCCGGCGCGGTGGCGCTGGGGCCGGTCGACCTGGCGATCACAAACTGGCGGGCCGAAACGCTCAAGGTCCGCGCCTATGACCGCGACCTGGCGCGCATTCCCCTGCCCGACGGGGCCACCGTGCCATGGGTTCATGCCATCGCCGATCCGGCCGATGACCTGGCCATGCCGATGAAAGGCCCGCTGCCATCGCGGCGTGACGGCAGCGCGGGCCTGCACCGTGCCGCGCTGGCCCTGGCCAAGGCCGCGCGCCTGCTTCCTGCCGCGCTGGTCGTGCCGCTGGCCGACCCGGACGGGTTCGCCGCGACCCACGACCTCACCCGGATCAGTGCCGATGCCGCGTTGACCGAAAGGATGTCGCCGCTGTCGCCGGTGATCTCGGCCCGTCTGCCGCTGGAGGTGTCCGAGGCCGGCCGCCTGCACATCTTCCGCCCCGAGGACGGCGCCGAGGAACATTACGCCGTCGAAATCGGCGCCCCGGACCGCGCGCAACCGGTCCTTGCCCGGCTCCATTCCGCCTGTTTCACCGGCGACCTGCTGGGGTCGCTCAAATGCGATTGCGGCCCGCAATTGCGCGGCGCGCTGGCCCAGATGGGGGCCGAGGGCGCGGGCGTGCTGCTTTACCTGAACCAGGAGGGGCGCGGCATCGGCCTGGCCAACAAGATGCGCGCCTATTCGCTGCAGGACCAGGGCTTCGACACGGTCGAGGCCAATCACCGGCTGGGCTTCGAGGACGACGAGCGCGATTTCCGCATCGGCGCCGCGATCCTGTCGCAGATGGGGTTCTCGCAGGTCCGGTTGATGACCAACAACCCGGCCAAGGTGGCGCGGCTGGACCAATGCGGGCTGCAGGTGACAGAGCGGGTCCCGCTCAAGGTCGGCCAGAACCGGTTCAACCACCATTATCTTGCGACCAAGGCCAGCAAGTCGGGGCATCTTCTCTGAGCGGCGCCCCGCCCGGGGGCCGGCGGCGTCGCGCCGGGCGCAGGGCCGGCAACGCGACGTTCCGCTTGATCGACCCCGCCGCCCTGCCGCAGATTGTCATGCAAGGAGGCATGCCGATGAAAGACGCCCTGCAGATCGTCGCGATGATGGGGTCCCTGCACCGTCTCGCCCCGTTCTTTCTGAGCGCGCTGGTCGCGCTCGTGCTGTGGTGGACGCCCTGGCTGCTTGTCGCCTTGGCCTATGGCATCCTGGCCCAGTTCGTTGTCGAATATGCCATGCACCGGTTCCTGCTGCACCGGGAACCGCCGACGGACCAGGGCGTGTTCAACGCGCTCTACCGGTCGCATATCGGCCACCACGAATTTCCCGATGACCCGGAATTCTTCACCGGCGGCGACCATTGGTATGCGCTGCGCTTCGGCCTGGTCTCGGTCACGCTGCACACGCTCGCGCTGTGGCCTTTGCTTGGCCTGCTGCCGGCGCTGCTGTTCGCCTGGGTCGCGCTCTTCGCCGGTTCGGTCGCGGCCTTCGCCTTCTACGAATATTGCCACACGCTTGCGCATCTGAACGTGCCCAAGGGCCGGTTCGGCCAGAGGGTGACGCAGAAACACATGCTGCACCATTTCCACGACCACCGGGCCACCTACCATGTCAGCTTCGGGATGGGCTGGATCGACCGGCTGTTCGGCACCCGGCACGATGCCGGGGCGGCGAAGGCCCGGTTCGACCGCCACACGATGCTGTCCATGGGCATGAACCCCGAGGATCTGCGCCTGGTCACCGCGCGCAAGGCCTTCGGCAAGGCCGGGCTGCTGCCGAAATGGGCCAGGCGCGGCGGTGCGGCCGATCGCGCCGGGGCTTGATCCCGACGGCAAAGCCCGGCCAAGTCGGCCCATGACGCGCGACGACCTTGTCCTGACCCCCACCGGGCTGCGCTTTCGCGGGCGCCGCTTTCCCTGCACCATCGGGCGCGGCGGCATCCGGACCCGCAAGCGCGAAGGCGACGGCGCCACCCCCGCCGGCACCCACCGGATCGTCGGGATGCTCTATCGCCCCGACCGCATGGCCCGGCCCACCGACTGGGCGGTGCCGATCCGCCCCGGCGACCTGTGGTCCGACGATCCCGGGCACGAGGATTACAACCTCATGGTCCGCGCCCCCTATCCGCACAGCCACGAAGCGCTGCGCCGCCCCGATCCGCTCTATGACCTGGTGATTCTCACCGACTGGAACTGGCCCTATGCCGTCAAGGGCCGCGGCTCGGCCATCTTCCTGCACCGTTGGCGCCGGCCGGGCTACCCGACCGAAGGCTGCATCGCCTGTCGCCCCGATCACCTGGCCTGGATCGCCGACCGCATCCGATATCGCACCCGGTTGATCGTGAGGCCGTGACCGGGACGGCGGGCGGGGGTCGGCATTGTTCGCGCCATTGGTCCGAGCGGGCAATGCCGACGCGCCTGCGCACCAGCGGCGCCCCGCCGCGCGTCGCGTCAGCCGGCGGGGGCCGGTCGCGCGCCGAAAATCGCCGAGCCGACCCGGACATGGGTCGCCCCCAGGCGCACCGCCGTCTCGAAATCCTCCGACATGCCCATGCTCAGCCCGGCCAGCCCGTTGCGCTCGGCGATCTTGCGCAGCAGCGCGAAATGCAGCGACGGCTCCTCCTCGACCGGCGGGATGCACATCAGACCGGCCAGTGGCAGGTCCATCCCCCGGCATGTCGCCACGAACCCATCCGCCTCGGCCGGCAGCACCCCGGCCTTCTGCGGCTCTTCGCCGGTATTGACCTGCACGAACAGCTCGGGGCAATGCCCCGTCTCCTGCGCGATCCGGGCGATGGTCGCGGCCAGCCTGGGCCGGTCCACCGAATGGATCGCATCGGCCAGTTCCATCGCCTGGCGCGCCTTGTTGGTCTGCAGCGGCCCGATCAGGTGCAGCCGCACAGCGTCGAACCGGGCCCGGAATTCCGGCCATTTTCCCGCCGCCTCCTGCACCCGGTTCTCGCCGAAAACCCGGTGGCCTTCGGACAGAATCGCCTCCACCCGCGCCAGCGGCTGCTGCTTGGACACGGCGATCAGCGTCACCCCGGCAGGGTCGCGGCCCACCGCGCGGGCAGCCGTGGCGATCCGGTCACGAATTTCGGCGATCGACATGCAAGCTCCTGTTTTTTCTCTTGCTTGTTCTCCTACGACACCGCGCGCGGGCTGTCACGCGAAGCGACCGAAAAACCGTGTGTGGCGCACATGCATCATTTTTCCCCCACCGCCCCGGCGCCGGGGGCTTCGCGCTTGTCTGATCAGCCGCTTGAGCGCAAAGACACTCTCAATGCTGGTGTTACTGGCATTCTCGGGAATGCAAACCACGAGGGAAAACCATGAAAAGCATCCTCCTTGCCTCGGCTTCGATCGTCGCCTTCGCCGGCGCCGCCGCTGCCGAAGTATCCTTCTCGGCCGAGGCCACCGTTGGTTACAACACCGACGATGCGCCGTTCAGCGCCGACGACAACGCTGAAGGCTTCTACTGGGACGGCAATGTCGCCGTCACCCTGAGCCAGGAACTCGACAACGGTCTGACCGTTGGCGCCGGCTTCGACTTCGACGTGGCCGACAACAGCCTGGGTGAGCCGCTGGAATCGGGCGGCTGGAACATCTTCGTCGAATCCGAAACCGCCGGTCTCTATGTGGGCGATGTCGCCTTCGCCGCCGAAACCCGCTGGGTTTCCGCCGGTGACATGGAGCAGGACAACTTCTCCGATGCCGATGGCGAAGTCGCCCTGCGCGCCGACGCGATGTTCAACAACATCGAGGCCTCGCTGTCCTACGTTCTGGCCGATGCCGATGGCAACGTGAACGTCGCCGACGACCTGAACCAGCTGTCGCTGGGTGTGGCCGCCGATTTCGGGAACGTCAACGCTGTCCTCGTCTACCAGGAAGCAATCAGTGAGGCCGCCGGCTTCTACAACGGTGACAACGACGACTTCAATGAAGGCGAAATGTTCGGCATCTCGGTCGGCACCACCTTCGGTGGCGCGGATGTCCGCCTGGCCTACGCCAGCGACGAAACCGAAGGCGAAAACTCGCTGGGCCTCGAAGCCTCCTACCCGATCGGACCCGTGACCGTGACCGGCTACTACGTCGAAGAATCGCTCGGTGACGCGAACTTCGGCCTGAACGTCGCCTACGAAGACGGCCCGATCTCGGTCGCTCTGGACTATGCGGACGAACAGGGCACCGAAATCATCGGCCTCGAAGGTTCCTATGATGTCGGCAACGGCCTGGTCGCCTATGCCGGTATCCTGACCGAAGACGCCGGCGATCGTTTCTACCTGGCCGGTGAATACGACCTGGGCAGCGGCGCTGCCCTGCTCGTCTCCTATGCCGAAGACGACAATGACGTCGACGGAGACGAAATCGGTGCCAACGAATACCAGCGCGGCACCACCGTGGAAGTTTCCTTCGAGTTCTGATCGAACCCGAACGACCACGACCGGATCGAGCGGCCCTTCGGGGCCGCTCTTTTCGTTTGCGACCCCGCCCCGATGCGCCAAGCCTTGTGAGCGCGCCCGCGCTTCGCTAGAAATCCGGGGACACGAACGGGCAAGGGGCAGACCCAGTGACCATCGCCAGACCGATCCTCGCCGCCAGCCTGGCGGTCACCCTTGCCGCCTGCGGCGGTTCCGGCAGCCTGGGCAGCCTCGGCTTCGGCGGCCGCGATGCTCCGGCGGCGACCCAGCAACCCGCCCGCACCCAGGGCGCCGAAAGCGTCGCCGTGAACCGCTATCTCTGGGCCGCCTCGCTGGATGTTCTGAACTTTCTGCCGATCGAAAGCGTCGATCCCTTCACCGGTGTCATCGTCTATGGCTACGGCACCCCGCCCGGCACGGCCCGCGCCTATCGCGCCACGGTCTATATCACCGATCCGGCGCTGGATGCGCGCTCGCTCAACGTCGCGATCCAGTCGCGCTCGGGCCCCGTGGCCGACGAAACAATCCGCGCCGTCGAAGACGCGATCCTGTCCCGCGCGCGCCAGTTGCGCATCGCCGACGGCGCGCTGTAGACCCGCGCCCGCCTTCGCGCTAACACCACGCCGGGCCCTTCTCGCCCGGCGTTCGCATTTCAAGGAAGACCATGTCCCGCTACGACCCCGCCTCGATCGAGCCGAAATGGCAAGCCGCCTGGGACCAGGCCGAAACCTTCAAGGCCACGCGCGAGGGCGACAAGCCGAAATACTACGTGCTCGAGATGTTCCCCTATCCCTCGGGCCGGATCCATATCGGCCATGTGCGCAATTACACGATGGGCGACGTGATCGCGCGCTACAAGCTGGCCACCGGGCACAACGTTCTTCACCCGATGGGCTTCGACGCCTTCGGCATGCCGGCGGAAAACGCGGCGATGGCCAGCGGCGGGCACCCCAAGGACTGGACCTATTCCAACATCGACACGATGGTCAGCCAGATGAAGCCGCTGGGCTTCGGCCTGGACTGGAGCCGGATGTTCGCCACTTGCGATCCGGAGTATTACGGCCAGCAGCAGGCGCTGTTCATCGACTTTCTCGAAAAGGGCCTGGTCTACCGCAAGAATGCGGTGGTGAACTGGGATCCGGTCGACATGACCGTGCTGGCCAATGAACAGGTGATCGACGGCCGCGGCTGGCGCAGCGGCGCCGAGGTCGAGCGGCGCGAACTGACCCAATGGTTCTTCAAGATCAGCGATTTTTCCCAAGACTTGCTGGAGGCGCTGGACGGGCTCGATGACTGGCCCGCCAAGGTCAAGCTGATGCAGGCCAACTGGATCGGCCGCTCGCGCGGGCTGCAATTCGCCTTTTCCCTGGTCGACGGCGCGCATGGTTTCGACCGGGTCGAGGTCTATACCACCCGGCCCGATACCCTGATGGGGGCGTCCTTCGTCGGCATCTCGCCCGACCATCCCCTGGCCAGGGAACTGGAGCGCGAGCGTGACGATATCGCCGCCTTCTGCAGGCAGGCCCGCCAGGGCGGCACCACCGAAGAGGCGCTGGAAAAGGCCGAAAAGCTGGGCTTCGACACCGGGCTGCGGGTGCGGCACCCGTTCGATACCGCCTGGGAACTGCCGGTCTACATCGCCAATTTCATCCTGATGGATTACGGCACCGGCGCGATCTTCGGCTGCCCGGCCCATGACCAGCGCGATTTCGACTTCGCCACCAAATACGGTCTGCCGATCATCCCGACCTTCCTGCCGGCCGAGGACAGCGCGCCCGACCTGGACGAGGCCTTCGTGCCCGCCAGGACCGACAGGGTCCACTGGGTCCGCGCCTTCGACTGGCCTCAGGACGCGACCGGCGACCAGGCGGTCGAGGCCGCCATCGCGTTCTGCGAAGCCAACGGCGTCGGCCAGGGCGTGACCAGGTTCCGCCTGCGCGACTGGGGCCTGAGCCGCCAGCGCTACTGGGGCTGCCCGATCCCGGTGGTGCATTGCGACACCTGCGGCGTGGTGCCCGAGAAAAAGGAAAATCTGCCTGTCACCCTGCCCGAGGATGTCAGCTTCGACACCCCCGGCAACCCGCTGGACCGCCACCCGACCTGGCGCGACTGCGCCTGTCCCGCCTGCGGTGCGCCCGCCCGGCGCGAAACCGACACGATGGACACCTTTGTCGATTCGTCGTGGTATTTCGCCCGCTTCACCGCGCCGAGCGCGACCACGCCCACCGACAGGACCGAGGCCGACTACTGGATGAATGTCGACCAGTATATCGGCGGGATCGAGCACGCGATCCTGCACCTGCTCTATTCGCGGTTCTTCGCCCGCGCGATGCATCTCTGCGGCCACCTGCCGGAGAAGTCCAAGGAACCCTTCAACGCGCTGTTCACGCAAGGGATGGTGACGCATGAAATGTACTTGGGAAGTGTTTTGGTAGAAGCACCGAAAACGGTCTTCGACGAAGACCTTGGTCAAGAAATCCAATCGATCGGTGGTTCCCGAGCCAAGTATTACTATCCAGAAGAAGTCTGCAGATTTGAAGTAGATGGCAAGCCAGCAGCGCTTCTACGCAAATTTGTAGAGGGTCGTGGCGTCGACACAAGCGATACGGCCAGTCTCAGAGATCTTTGGCGGAGAGATTGGGATTTGACCGAGGTGGGTGAGGAAGACCCCAAACTTCAGGTTTTTCCCTCCGCCAAGATGTCCAAGTCCAAGAACAACGTCGTCGATCCGGTGAACATCATCGCCACCTACGGCGCCGACACCGCGCGCTGGTTCGTCCTGTCCGACAGCCCGCCCGAACGCGACGTCGAATGGACCGCCGCCGGGGCCGAAGCCGCCCATCGCCACCTGGCCCGGGTCTGGCGCCTGGCCGCCGACATCGCCGGCAGCGAAGACGCCGCGAACGCGGCGGATGAGCCGCTTCTGCGCGACATGCACAAATGCATCGACGAGGTCACGAAGGGCATCGAAAGCTTCGGCTTCAACGCCGCCATCGCCAAACTTTACGGCTTCACCGCGACCGTGCAGAAATCCGCCGCCGGCAGCGCGGCCAAACGCGCGGCGATGCGGACGCTGGCCCAGCTCATGTCCCCGATGACGCCGCACCTGGCCGAAGATATCTGGGCCATGCTGGGCGGCACGGGCCTGATCGCCAACGCCCCCTGGCCGGTCGCGGACGCGGCGATGCTCGTCTCCGATACCGTCACCCTGCCGATCCAGGTCAACGGCAAGCGGAAATCGGAAATTACCGTGCCCAGGGACATGCCCAAGGACGAGGTCGAAAAGCTGGTCCTGCAGGACCGCCATGTCGTCCGGCTGCTCGATGGCGGGCAGCCGAAAAAGCTGATCGTCGTGCCCGGACGGATCGTCAATGTGGTCCTCTGACCGCAGAACCCTGCTGGCCGGTTTGGCCGCCCTGCCCCTGGCCGCCTGCGGCTTTACCCCGGTCTATGCGCCGGACGGGCCCGGCACCGCGATGCGCGGCCGGGTCGCCTATCGCGCGCCCGACACGCCCGAAGGCTTCCGCCTGCGCGCCCAGCTGGAAAACCGCCTGGGCCGGGTCGAACAGGGCGATTACCTGCTGACCGTCCGGCTCGATATCACCGAGGACGCCCTGGCGATTTCCTCGGCGCAGGATGTGAACCGCTACAACGTTCTCGGGCGCGCCGACTGGACCCTGACCCGGCCCGGCGGCGACACCCCCGTCGCCCGCGGCAGTGTCGACACCTTCACCGCCTATTCCGCCTCCGGCACCACCGTGGCGACCCGCCAGGCGCAGGGCGCCGCCCGCGACCGGCTGGCCATCGCCCTGGCCGACCTGATCGTCACCGAGCTGATCCTCGCCGCGCCATGAAGCTCAGCGCCCGCGACGCCGCCGCCTATTTCCGCAAGCCCGATCCGAAGGCCACCGGCCTGCTGATCTACGGCGCCGATGCGATGCGGGTGGCGACCCGGCGGCAAGAGGTCATCGCCGCCCTGGTCGGCCCAGGCGGCGAAGAGGAAATGCGGCTGGAGCGGATGAACGGCGCCGAACTGCGCAAGGACCCCGCCCGCCTGTCCGACGCGATCAAGGCCCAGGGCTTTTTTCCCGGCCCCCGCGTCGCCTTCGTCGAGGATGCCACGGACGGGCTGGCCAAGGTCATGGAAGTCGCGCTGGGCGATTGGGCCCCGGGTGATGCCCAGGTCATCGTCACCGCCGGGCAGCTCAATGCCCGCTCTGCCCTGCGCAAATTGTTCGAAACCCACAAGACCGCCTACGCAGTCGGGATCTATGACGACCCGCCCGGCCGGGACGAGGTCGAACGGATGCTGTCGGATGCCGGTCTGCGCGACATCCCCCGCGACGCGATGGAGGCGATCCTGGCCCTGTCGCGCGGCCTCGACCCCGGGGATTTCCGCCAGACGATCGACAAGATCGGCCTGTTCAAGCAAGGCGACCCCGCCCCGCTGTCGGTCGCGGATATCGAGGCCTGCGCGCCGCTGTCGGTCGAGGCCGACCTGGACGACGCCCTGCATATCGTGGCCGAGGGGCGGTCGGGCGAAATCGGCCCGGTGCTGCACCGGCTCGAGGCGCAGGGGATCGGCCCCGTCAGCCTGTGCATGGGCGCGATGCGGCATTTCCGGGCGCTGCATGCCGCCGCTTCGGATCCCGGCGGGCCGGGCGCGGGCATCGCCCGGGCGAAACCCCCGATCTTCGGCCCGCGCCGCGACCGGATGGTGCGCCAGGCCGGGGAATGGGGGCTTTTCAGGCTGGAAAAGGCACTCGACCTGCTGATCGACACCGATCTGCAATTGCGCTCGTCCAGCCACGCGCCCCAGGTCGCGCTGCTGGAACGCGCCTTCATCCGCCTGGCGATGATGGTGAAACGCTAGCGCCGCAACACCCGCGCGGCGGTGCGCGCCAGCAACACCAGGTCGTAACAGGCCGACCGGTTCGCCTGATGGATCAGGTCCAGCCGGGCCTTGCGCGGAATGCAGCGGCGGCGATAGGCGGCATCGGTGTCCTCGGCCGTGGCGCAGTCGGCCAGGATCCGCTCTTCGGCGCCGTGATAGACCAGCGTCGCCAGGCCGGTGATCCCGGGCCGCGATTGCAGGACCTGACGATACAGATCCGGATAATCGGCGACATAGACCGGCAGCGGCGGGCGCGGCCCGACCAGCCGGATATCGCCCCGCAACACGTTCCAGGCCTGTGGCAGTTCATCCAGCCGGGTCTTGCGCAGAACCCGCCCGACCGCCGTGATCCGGTCTGCCTTGTCGCCGCCCGACACGCCCGCATCGCCCGGATCGGGCCGCATGGTGCGGAATTTCCACAAGGTGAACGGCTCGGCCACGCCGCGCATCCGGGTCTGGCCGAACAGGATCGGCCGCCCCTGCCCGACCAGCAGCACCAGCGCCACGATGGCGACAAGCGGCAGCAGCACCGGCGCCAGCACCACCAGCACCGCCAGGTCGAAGACCCGTTCCGACACCTTCACCGGGCCCTCGCGAAACGCGGATCATGGGCGCAAAGGTCATCGACGATGTCGGCCGCCGTGGCGCCGCGCCCCGGCTCCAGCCCCAGCGCGGCCAGGCGGTCGGTGTCCAGCGCGACCTCGACCGGCAGATCGGCGGGTGCCGGCACCTCGGTCAAGGGCCAGCCGATCTCGGTCACAAGCTCGGCCATGGCGACCGTCGGCGACAGTGACAGGTTCAGAACCGCCGGCAACGGCACGCCCTGCGCGGCCATCCGGCACAGCGTGAACAGCATCCCGGCCAGCCGCGCCGGCCCGATATACGAACGGCGCAGCGGCCCCCCGGCCGGCCGATCCAGCTGCACGGCACGTGGCCCGGGCCCCAGCAACGCATCCGCCCCGGCGATATTGCCGATCCGCAACAGGGTGACACCCCGCCCCAAGGTCTCTTGCAGCACGGCCTGCTCCATCCCGGCCTTGGCGCGCCCGTAGTCGCTGACCGGCGCCAGCGCCGCGACCTCGGCAAAGGGTCCGTGGCCGTAGACCGCGCTGGACGAGGCGATCAGCACATGCCGCGCGCCCCAGGCATGTCCGGCCTTCAGCCCGGCCAGGGCCAGGTCGGTATTCTGCGCCAATGGCTCGGCCCGGCCCCCGGCCAGGCACAGGATCACGTCGGCGCGGAGATCGCCCGGGATCGGCTCGGCCAGCATGTCCCAGTGCAGGGACGGGTCGGGCAAGGCCGCCGCCCCGCGCCCATGCCACAGCGGCGCGACGCCGTCGGGGCAGGACGCGCGGCGCAGGATCGTTCCGATCTGGCCGGTCGCCCCCAGAACCGCCACGCGCGCGCGCCCTGTCATCGCAATGCTCTCCTGACCCTGACTGGCGCGACTGTCCCAAGCGCCCGCCAGCTTGTAAAGCAGACCCGCGCACAGCATCGCGGGCGGGGTTTTTCCCGCTTACCAAGCACGGGGCCATCCGCTAGGGTCCGCGCCGATCGAACGGGGGAACGGATGAGACCCTATCCGCGGCGCGCGATGATTCTCATGGCGGCAAGCTCGGTTGCCGCCTGCGCCGCCGTGCCGCGCGGCGCGCCGGTTCTGGACGAGGTGCTGGATGTCGAAACCGGCGACGACGCCGCCCCCGCCACCTTTGCGGTCGAACGCGTCACCGGTGCCAGTGTCGATCGCTACAACGGCTGGCCCCATCGCCACAGCCTGATCGGAGACGGCTGGCCCCAGATGCGCGGCAACAGTTCGGATCAGGCGATCCGCGCCGGCGATACCCTGATCGTGACCATCTGGGACGCCGACGATAACTCGCTCTTCGGCAGTCCCGGCACGCGCGCCACGGTGATCGAGGGGCTGCGCGTCACCGACGCAGGCGCGGTGTTTCTGCCCTATGTCGATGATGTCCGGGTCGCCGGGATGACCGCCGATGAGGCCCGGGCAGAGCTTCAGGAGGCGCTACAGGACATCGCCCCCTCGGCCCAGGTCCAGCTGGTGCAGCTCGCCGGGCGCGGCAACGCGATCGACATCCTCGGCGCCGTGGGCGCTGCCGGCCGCTACGAACTGGACGGCGATACCTCCGTTCTCGGTGCGCTGGCCCTGGGCGGCGGCGCCGCACCCGACCTGCGAAACGCCCATGTCCGGCTGTTGCGCGGCGACCGGGCCTATCTGGTCGCGCTGGACCGGCTATATTCTGGTGCGGCCGTGGATACGCTGGTGCGCGGCGGCGACAGGCTGCTGGTGGTCGACAGCGACGATCAGTTCATCGCGCTGGGCGCGCTGGGCCAGGAACAGATCGTGCCGCTGCCGGCCAATCATGTCTCGGCCCTGGAGGCCCTGGCCCTGGCCGGCGGCGTGCAGGACAGCCGCGGCGATATCGCCGGTATCCTGGTGCTGCGCGACTACCGGGCCGCCGATCCGGGTGCCGGCGGCCCGCCGATGACCCGGGTGATCTTCGTGATCGACCTGACCAGCGCCGACGGGCTGTTCAGTGCCGAAAGGTTCCTGATCAATCCCGGCGACGTGCTTTTGGCCACCGAAAGCAAGGTCACCCGCGCCGAAAGCATCCTGTCCCTGGCCCGCAGCGCCTTCGGTCTGGGCAATGCCGTCACCAATTGAGCGTCAGCGGCGCGCGCCGGCGAGCCCTTTCAGGACCGCGACGATCGCCGTGACCGCCGCGCCCATATCCGCGGGATCCGCATGTTCGGCCGGGGTGTGGCTGAGCCCGTCGCGGCAGCGCACGAACAGCATCGCCACCGGGCACAGATCGGCCATGGCCGAGGCGTCATGCGTCGCCCCCGAGGCCAGCCGCAGCCCCGCCCCGCCCTGGTCCCGGATCGCCGTTTCCAGCCGGTCCGACAGGGCCGCGTCGCAGGGTTGCGCCGGTTGGGCATAGCTGCGGCGGATGTCGATACCCAGGCCCGACCTGTCGGCCAGCGCGGCGGCGAAGCGATGCAATGCGGCACCGCCGCCGTCGCGCACCGCATCGTCGGCCGAACGGAACTCTGCCGTCAGCCGCACCTCGCGCGGCACGGCGTTCACCGCGTTCGGCGCGACCTCCAGGTAGCCCACGGTGCCCAGCAGCCCGTCCGTGCTCTGGGCCAGCCGGTGGACCTCGGCCACCAGGGCCGCGGCCCCGACCAACGCATCGCGCCGCCCCTCCATCGGCAGGGTGCCGGCATGACCGGTCTGTCCGGTCACGGTGATCGGATGCCGCTCGATCCCGCAGATCGCGGTCACGACCCCCAGCGCCTGCCCGGCCCGTTCCAGCACCGGACCCTGTTCGATATGGGTTTCCAGGTAGCCGATGATCCCGGCCGGCGGCCGCGCCAGGCCCGGGATCGCATCCGGGTGCAGCCCGAACCCTTCCATCGCCGCGCGCAGGGTGACGCCATCGGCATCCTGCATGTCCAGAACGCCCATGTCGACGGTCCCGGCCAAGGCCCGCGGCCCCAGCAGCGCTGTGGGAAAGCGCACGCCCTCTTCATCGGCAAAGGCCAGGATTTCGACCGTAAAGGGCAACCGGACACCCTCGGCGCGCAGCCGCTCAAGCGCCAGGAGCGGCAGGACCACGCCCATGATCCCGTCATAGGCGCCGCCTTCGCGGACCGAATCCTGGTGCGAGCCCATCAGGAATGTCGGCGCCCCCTCCGGCCCGTCCAGCCGGCCGATCAGGGTGCCGGCATCGTCCAGCCGCACCTGCAGCCCGGCACCCTCCATCCAGCCCCGCAGCAGGTCCAGCGCAGCGCGGTGATGTTCGGTGAAGGGCAGTCGGGTCACGCCGGGGCCGGGGGCGGACAATCCGGCCAGCTGCGCCAGCCGATCCGCGGCACGGGCGCCGGGATCAGTCAAGGACGCGCTCGGGGTTGGCCCGGGTCGGCACCTGGCGCGCCCAATCGGCGTAATCGCCGCTGGTCGCGCGCCGGTAGAGGCCGTCCAGCGCGCCGATCGGGTCGGTCTCGTGGTGATCGATCCGCAAGGTCAGGGGCGCGCTTTCGGGGTGCAGCACCAGCAGCGCCGCCGACAGCAGACCGCGCGAATCGCTGCCCGCCGCCTCGCCGGCGCGCAGGGCGGAGATCAGGCGGGCGCCGAACGCCCCGCCGGTCGACAGGAAACCGTCGCGCACCGCATCCAGCACCGCCGCGTCCGCCAACAGGTTGCCGGCGACGACGCCGGTATCGAACCGCAAACCTCCGGCATGGGGCGTGTTCCGATCCCCGGTAAAGACGCCGGACCCGCCATCGGGTGCCAGCGCCGAAAGCTGCCTGTAGGCGCGCCCGGAATCCGCGCCGACGACAGCGGCCACCGCGGCCTCGGCATCCATCCCCACCGCCATTCGGGCCAGCACGTCCTCGCCCCAGAATACCGAGGGCGCGGCGCCCTGGCTGGCCGACAGTCCCGCGTCCAGCGCCCCGCGCAGAACCCAGCCGCCCACGCACAGGCTGCCGGTCGCCGCGGCCCCGCCGATGGCACCGGTGTCAGGGTCGCGCGCAAGAATGGAAAAGGTCATCGGCCCTCCGGGATCGTATCTTGCGTGATTTATCATGAAAAATTGACCGATGCAAATTATCATGATAAATTTGCCTCAAGAACGCCTCAAAACACCAACCGGGAGATACTCGAATGACGCTCTTTCACCTGACGCGCCGGACGCTCTTGGCCGCCGCCACATCGACGCTTGCGCTGGGCACGCTTGCCACGCCCGCCCTGGCCCAGACGCCCGAGGGCGTGCTGATCGTCGGCCAGATCGCCGAGCCCAAATCGCTGGACCCCGCGGCGGTCACGGCGGTCAATGATTTCCGCATCCTGGTCAATGTCTACGAGGGCCTGGTGCGCTACAAGCCCGGCACGCTCGAGGTCGAACCGCACCTGGCCACAGGCTGGGAGGTCAGCGAGGACGGAACCGAATACACCTTCAGCCTGCGCGACGGCGTGACCTTCCACGACGGCACGCCCTTCGATGCCGCGGCGGTGAAGTTCAACTTCGACCGGATGCTGGATGATTCGCATCCCTTCCACGACACCGGCCCGTTCCCGCTGGCGTTCTTTTTCGGCTCGGTCGTCGCGACCGAGGTGGTGGACGATCTGACCGTCAGGTTCACCCTGTCCGAACCCTATGCGCCGTTCCTGTCGAACCTTGCCTATCCGACCGGGCTGATCGTCTCGCCCGCCGCCATCGAACAGCATGGCGGCGATGTCGGCCGCAATCCCTCGGGCACCGGGCCGTTCAGTTTCGTCGAATGGCGCTCCAACGAGGCGGTGGTGATCGAGCGCAATGCCGATTACTGGGGCGAACCGGCGGGAACCGAGGCGGTCGTGTTCCGCCCGATCACCGACGCCAACACCCGCGTGGCCGAAATGCTGGCCGGCGGCATCGACATGATGGTCGAGGTGCCGCCCAACGCCCTGAGCGAATTCCAGGGCGACGATTTCCGCGTCGTCGAACAGGCCGGCCCGCATCTGTGGTTCCTGATCCTGAACCTGCGCGAAGGCCCCTTCGCCAACCAGCAGATCCGCCAGGCCGCGAATTACGCGATCAACAAGGAAGCGATCGTGAACGACGTGCTGGAAGGCACCGCGGATGTCGCCGCCGGCCCGACGCCGCCCGCCTTCGCCTGGGCCTATAACGAGGAGCTGGACCCCTATCCCTACGATCCCGACCATGCCCGGGCGCTTCTGTCCGAGGCCGGGATGGAGAATCCCGAAGTGACCTTCTACGTCACCGAGGGCGGATCCGGCATGCTGGACCCGGTCGCCATGGGCACCGCGATCCAGGCCGATCTGGCGGCGGTGGGTTTCGACGTCTCGATCGAGACCTATGAATGGAACACCTTCCTGGGCGAGGTGAACCCGGGGCTGGAGGGCAAGGCGGACATGGCCGAGATGGCCTGGATGACCAACGACCCCGACACCCTGCCCTACCTGGCGCTGCGCACCGATGCCTGGCCCGAAGCCGGCGGATTCAACTCGGGCTATTATTCCAACCCCGAGGTCGACGCGCTGCTGGAAGAGGCCCGCACCGCGACCGACCAGGACCGGCGGGCGGAGCTGTATCGCCAGATGCAGGTGATCGTGCAGGAGGATGCGCCCTGGGTCTTTGTCGCCAACTGGAAACAGAACGCGGTGACCAGCGACCGGGTCGAGAATTTCTCCCTCGAGCCGTCCTTCCTGCTGATGCTGCAGGACGTGGTCAAGAACTGACCGGTTTCGGCCGCTGACGCGGCCGATCCGCGGGGGGCTCTGCCCCCCGCACCCCCCGGAGTTTTCCGGCCAAGATGAAGGGGCATTGGGGCGCCCCCTGACCGACGAGCGGGGCGGCGATGGGACGCTATATCCTGAAACGGCTGATTTCGGCGATCCCGGTGCTGCTGGGGATCACGATCATCGTGTTCCTGATCATGGCGATGATCCCGGGCGATCCGGCGATCGCGATCCTCGGCGGCTATGCGACCGCCGACCGGATCGCGGATCTGAACCGTGACCTCGGCCTCGATCAGCCGCTGGTGGCCCGATACTTCATCTGGCTCGGCAACATGCTGACGGGGGATTTCGGGCGCTCTTTCAGCCTGAACCGACCCGTCCTGGACGAGATCCTGGAGCGGTTCAACGCGACCCTGATACTGGCGGGCGTGTCATTCATGATGTGTTCTCTTCTCGGCATTCTTGCCGGTGTGGTTTCGGCCGCCCGCCAGTACGGTTTCGCGGACAAGGCGATCACCTTCGCCGTTCTGATCGGGATTTCCGTGCCCAGCTTCTTTCTGGGCATGATGATGATCCTGTTCTTCGCGGTGAACCTGCGCTGGCTGCCGGTATCGGGGATGTACGCGATCTATGGCGGCGGCGATCTGCCGGACCTGATCCGGCACCTGATCATGCCGGCCACCGCGCTGGCCGCCGTCGCCACCGGGGTGATCGCCCGGCTCAGCCGCTCGGCGATGCTGGAGGTGCTGCGCCAGGATTACATCCGCACCGCCCGGGCCAAGGGCGTGGGCGAACGCCGGGTGATCATGGGCCATGCGCTGCGCGCCGCAATGGTCAGCATCATCCCGGTCCTGGGCATCCAGGCCGGGTTCGTGCTGTCCGGCGCCGTCTATATCGAAATCGTGTTCCAATGGCCCGGGGTCGGCCGGATGCTGGTCACCGCCATCCTGCAGCGTGACATCCTGCTGGTGCAGGGCGGCGTGGTCTTCGTCGCCGCCTGCTATGTCTTTTTCAACATCCTTGTCGACGTGGCCCAAAGTCTGCTGGACCCGAGGATCAAGACATGAGCGGGTTCCTGAAGCTTCTGTTCCGCAACCGGCTGGCCGCGGTCGGGGCGGTGGTGCTGGGCACGATCCTGGTGCTGGTGCTGATCACGCCGCTCTTGCCGCTCAAGGACCCGAACGTCACCGACACCGCCAACAAGTTCATCCCGCCCTTCACCGAAGGGCACCTGCTGGGCACCGATCACCTGGGCCGGGACCAGCTGTCGCGGCTGCTTCACGGCACCCGGTTGAGCCTGGCGGTGGGGCTCGCCGCGGCAGTGATCGCGGCCACGCTGGGCTCGGCGGTGGGCATCATCGCGGGCTATTTCGGCGGCCGCACCGACAACGTGATCATGCGCGGCGTCGACATGCTGATGGCCTTCCCCTACATCCTGCTGGCGCTTGCCATCGTCGCCGCACTCGGCCCCGGCCTGCTGAACGCGCTGATCGCCGTGGCCGCCGTAAACATCCCGTTCTTCGCCCGCAACATCCGTGGCATCACCGTCAGCCTGGCGGGGCGCGAATTCATCGACGCGGCACGGCTGGCGGGCAAGGGGCACACCCGGATCATCCTGACCGAGCTGCTGCCCAACGTGCTGCCGACCATCGTCATCGCCATGTCCACCACCGTGGGCTGGATGATCCTGGAAACCGCCGGCCTGTCCTTCCTCGGCCTCGGCTCGCAGCCGCCGGTCGCCGACCTCGGCTCGATGCTGGGCAAGGGGCGGGATTCGCTGATCACCGATCCGCATACCTCGATCGTGCCCGGGGTGATGATCTTTCTCATCGTGATGAGCGTGAACCTGCTGGGCGACGGGGTGCGCGACGCGCTGGATCCGCGGCTGAAATCGGGCGCGCTCAGCCGGCCGCGGGCGATGACGGCGGTGAACCGCAAGGGGCCGGTCCCCGAAACCGACGACAAGGGCCTGCTGAACATCCAGAACCTGGAAACCCAGTTCCATGTCGGCCCGCGCGTCTACCGCGCCGTCAACGACGTGTCGCTGCATGTGAAACCCGGCGAATGCCTGGGCGTGATCGGCGAAAGCGGGTCCGGCAAATCGGTGACCGCGCTGTCGGTCATGGGCCTTGTCGCCTCGCCCCCCGGGGTGATCACCGGCGGCGCCGTGCGCTATGCCGGCGAAGACCTGCTGGGCGCCTCCTACAAGAGCCTGCGGACCAAGCGGGGCGAAAACGTCGCCTATATCTTTCAGGACCCGCTCAGCACGCTGCACCCGCTCTACCGGGTCGGCGACCAGCTGGCCGAGGCGATCCAGTGCCACCACAAGATCTCCGACGCCAAGGCCCGCGCCCGGTCGCTGGAGCTGCTCAGGGCCGTGCGCATCCCCAATGCCGAAAGCCGCCTGCGCGACTACCCGCACGAGATGTCGGGCGGCATGCGCCAGCGGGTCGGCATCGCCATGGCCATGGCCAACGACCCCGACGTGATCATCGCCGATGAACCGACCACGGCGCTGGATGTCACCGTGCAGGCCCAGATCCTGGCCCTGCTGGACGACCTGCGCCGCGAACGGGGTCTGGCCATCGTCTTCATCACCCATGATTTCGGCGTCGTCGCCCAGCTGACCGACCGGGTCGCGGTGATGTACGCCGGCCAGATCGTCGAGCAAGGCCGCACCGAAGAGGTCCTGTCCCGCCCGCTGCACCCCTATACACGACGCCTGATCGCCTGCGTGCCCGAACTGGGCGGTGGGCGGCGGCGGCTGGAGGCGATCCCGGGCCTGCCGCCCATGGTCGACAAGCTGCCGCGCGGCTGCGCCTTCGCCGCGCGCTGCGACAAGGCGCAGGACAGCTGCCGCGCCGCGCCGATCGCGCTGTCCCGCGACGGCGACCGCGCCGTGCGCTGCCTGTTCCCCGAGGAAGCCCTGCGAAAGGACGCCTCATGATCGCGCTCAAGGTCGACAACCTGTCCAAGACCTTTGCCCTGCCGCGGCGCCTGTTCGGCCCCGCACGGCCCGGCGTGCGCGCCGTGCGGCCGGTGTCGTTCCAGGTCGAAAAGGGCGAAACCCTGGGCATCGTCGGCGAATCCGGCTGTGGCAAATCCACCTTCGCGCGGATGCTGGTCGGCCTGCTGGAGCCGACCACCGGCCGGATCGAGATCGCCGGAAAGGCGCTCGACACCGCCGACCCGGCGGCTTTCGGGCGGCTGATCCAATATGTCTTCCAGGACCCGATCAGCAGCCTGAACCCGCGCAAGACCATCCGCCAGATCATGGAAACGCCGCTGCGCCTGCTGCATGGCATGACCCGCGCCGACCGCGCGGCGCGCATCGCCGAAATCTTCGACAGCGTGAACCTGCGCGAGGAATTCCTCGATCGCTACCCGCACGAGTTTTCCGGCGGCCAGGCCCAGCGGATCGGCATCGCCCGGGCGCTGGCCGCCGCGCCCGAGATCATCGTGCTGGACGAACCGGTCTCGGCGCTCGATGTGTCGGTGCAGGCCCAGGTGCTGAACCTGCTGGCCGATCTGAGGGCCGAGTTCGACCTGACCTACCTGTTCATCAGCCACGACCTCGCCGTGGTCGAGGCGGTCAGCGACCGGGTCGTCGTTCTGTATTTCGGCGCGGTGGTGGAAATCGGCCGGGCCGAAAGCATCTTCAATGCGCCGCGCCATCCCTATACACGGCTGCTGGCGGACAGCGCCCCGGTGGTCGGTCGGCCCCTGACGGCGCCCGAGCAGAGAGACACCGAACTGCCCGATCCGCTGAACCCGCCGCCGGGCTGCGCCTTTGCCGGCCGTTGCCCGCGCGCGACCGAGATCTGCCGGGCCCAGGACCCGCCGCTGACCCAGATGGGAGACGACCAGCTTGCCGCCTGCCACCACCCGCTCGACCCCTGAGCCCAAGCTCAGCCGCCCGGTCCAGGTGGCCGAGGCGATCAAGGACTGGGTCGTCGACCAGGGCCTGCGCGCCGGCGACCGGCTGCCCGGTGAATCGGAACTGATCGAACGGTTCGGGATGGCCAAGGGCACGATCCGCGAGGCGATGCGCGTGCTCGAGGCCCAAGGCCTGATCAAGACCCGCACCGGCCCCGGCGGCGGCTCTTTCGTGCACGAGGTCAGCGGGCAGCGTGCCAAGGCGCTTCTGGGCAATTACTTCTATTTCAAGAACCTCAAGATCGGTGACATCTACCAACTGCGGCTCGCGCTCGAACCCGAACTGGCCGCATCGCTGGCCGGCACGCTGCCCGACGAGGTTCTGGACCGGCTGGACGATTGCATCGCGCATTACGCCCATCCCGCCCGCAACCTGGACGAGGAACGCCAGCAGCACGTCGATTCCCTGCGGTTTCACGCCATCCTGGCCGAGGCCGCGGACAACCCGCTTCTGGGTTTCGTGATCGATTTCATGGTCAGCCTGCTGTCGGACCTGACCGTGCATCGCAAGCTCTATTCACCGCCGAACGCCGAATTGTGGTCGCGCGGCCGCGACTACCAGCTGCGCCTGCTGATGGCCCTGCGCGAAGGCGATGCCGACGCCGCCCGCGCGATCATGCGCGCCCACATGGAAACCGCCTGGGCCCTGATGCGCGGCCAGGAGGTCGAGATGCTGCGGCAATTCATGCCCGGCTGGCAAGCGGAATAGGCCCGGAGACGACCCCGGAACCGACACGGGGCCCGGCGCATCAGCGACCGGACCCCGGGAAGCGTCAGTGGTGAGCCGTGCAGGATTCGAACCTGCGACCCACTGATTAAAAGTCAGTTGCTCTACCAACTGAGCTAACGGCCCACGAGGCGTCCGTTTAGAAAGCCCCGCCCACCGGGTCAACCCCCGTTTTCGCGGCCCCACTGGATTCGCCCGCGCCGCTCGCCTATATGCGGCGGCCATGGAACATGCGCCCGCACAGGGCCTGCCGTTCATGAAAATGCACGGGCTGGGCAACGACTTCGTGGTCGTCGACGATCGGGGGCGCCCCCCGCGCGTCACGCCGGCACTTGCCCGGGCCATGGCCGACCGGCACCGCGGCGTGGGCTTCGACCAGCTGGCCGTGATCGAAGACAGCCCGGATACCGACGCGAAACTGACATTCTACAACGCCGACGGCTCTCTGTCCGCGGCCTGCGGCAACGCCACCCGCTGCATCGCCCGGCACCTGATGGACGACACCGGCCGCGGTGCGCTGATCCTGACCACCGACCGCGGCGCCCTGCCCTGCCGTGATGCCGGCGGCGGGCTGACCAGCGTCAACATGGGGCACGCCCTGACCGGTTGGGATCAGATCCCCCTCGCAGAGCCGATGGACACGCGCGCGTTGCCCCTCGACGGCGGCCCCTCCGCCACCTCCATGGGCAATCCCCATTGCACCTTCTTCGTCCCCGAAGCGGACGCGGTCGACCTGGAGGACCTGGGGCCGCGGATCGAACATCACCCGCTGTTTCCAGACCGCACCAACGTCCAGGTCGCCAGCGTGATCGGGCCCGATACGATCCGGATGCGGGTCTGGGAACGGGGCACCGGGATCACCCTTGCCTCGGGCTCGTCCTCCTGTGCCACGGCCCATGCCGCCCATCGGCGTGGCCTGACCGGGCCCGCGGTGACGGTGCGGCTGGATGGCGGCGACATCCATATCCGCATCGCGTCGGACGGAATCTGGATGACCGGACCGACCGCCCATGTCTTTGACGGGGTCTGGCGGGGATGAGCGCGCCGGTCTTTTCCAACCATGGCTGCCGCCTGAACGCCTATGAAACCGAGGCGATGAAGGATCTGGCCCGGGCCGCCGGCCTGACCGACGCCGTCGTGGTGAACACCTGTGCCGTCACCGCCGAGGCGGTGCGCAAGGCAAAGAAGGACATCCGCCGCCTGGCCCGGGAACACCCCGACGCGCCGCTGATCGTCACCGGCTGCGCGGCGCAGACCGACCCGCAGGCCTTCGCCGCCATGCCCGAGGTCACGCGGGTCATCGGCAATGCCGAAAAGATGGACCCCGCCACCTGGGCGGCCCTGACGCCCGACCTGATCGGCGCGACCGAGCGGGTGCAGGTCGACGACATCATGAGCGTCCGCGAAACCGCCGGCCACCTGATCGACGGCTTCGGCACGCGCAGCCGCGCCTATGTCCAGGTGCAGAACGGCTGCGATCACCGCTGCACCTTCTGCATCATTCCTTATGGCCGCGGCAATTCGCGTTCGGTCCCCGCCGGGGTGGTGGTGGACCAGATCAAGCGGCTGGTGCAGGCGGGCTATAACGAGGTGGTGCTGACCGGGGTCGACCTGACCTCCTGGGGGGCCGATCTGCCCGGCGGGCCGCGGCTGGGCGATCTGGTGATGCGCATCCTGCGGCTGGTGCCGGACCTGCCGCGGCTGCGCATCAGCTCGATCGACAGCATCGAAGCCGACGACGCCCTGATGCAGGCAATCGCGACCGAACCGCGCCTGATGCCGCATCTGCACCTGTCGCTGCAGCACGGTGATGACCTGATCCTGAAGCGGATGAAGCGCCGCCACCTGCGCGACGACGCGATCCGGTTCTGCGATCAGGCGCGCGCGCTGCGCCCCGACATCACCTTCGGCGCCGACATCATCGCGGGCTTCCCGACCGAGTCCGAGGCGGCCTTCGAGAATTCCCTTCGCCTGGTGCAGGATTGCGGCCTGACCTGGCTGCACGTCTTTCCCTATTCGGCGCGGGCCGGCACCCCCGCCGCCCGGATGCCCGCCGTCGATGGTGCCACAATCAAGGCGCGCGCCGCTCGGTTGCGCGCCGCCGGGGACGCCGCCGTCACTCGGCACCTGGGCGCGCAGATCGGGCAGACCCGCAAGGTGCTTCTGGAACATCCCCGCATGGGCCGAACCGAACATTTCGCCGAGGTGACGTTCGACAGCGACCACCCCGAAGGCCGCATCATCGACGCGACCATCCGCGACCACACGGCGACGCAGCTTTTGGCCTGAACCGGGGGCTTGCCCGATCGCCGGGCACGTGGCACCGATCCGGTGGAAGGAGCCCCGCCGATGCATCCCAACCCGATCTTTCGCGGCACCGCGGCCGCGCGCAACCTGACCTTCGCGCGGGACCGTGCCTTCGGAGCGCTCTGCCTGAATGCCGATCCGGCGCCCCTGCTGGCCCATGTGCCGTTCCTGCTGACCGAAAACGGTGAGGTGGCCGAGCTGCACCTTGTCCGCTCCAACCCCATCGCCCGTCTGGAGCTGCCGGCGCCCGCCGTGATCGCCGTGACCGGGCCCGATGGCTATGTCTCGCCGGACTGGTACGGGGTCGACGACCAGGTGCCGACCTGGAACTACATCGCCGTCCACCTGCGCGGCATGCTGGAACCACTGCCCCAGGCCGACTTGCGCGCCCTGATCGACCGGCTGTCCGACGCGCACGAGGCCCGGCTCACCGACAAGGCGCCCTGGACCAGCGCCAAGATGACGCCCGGGGTGATGGAGCGGATGATGCGCCAGATCCTGCCCTTTCGTCTGCGGATCGACACCGTGGACGGCACCTGGAAGCTGAACCAGAACAAGCCGGACGCGGTCCGGATGCGCGCCGCCGACCGGATCGAAACCGGCCATGGCAGCGATCTGGCCGCCCTGTCGGCGCTGATGCGCGACCCGCCCGACACCGTCCCGACCTGACCTGACCTGACCCGACCTGACCCGACAACCGGAGCAACCCCGATGAAACTGATCATGTCCCCCGCCTCTCCTTATGTGCGCAAGGTGCGCGTGCTGATCCGCGAGGCCGGGCTGGCCGACCGGGTCGAGGAACATGCGATCACCACGACCCCGCTGGACACCGCGCCCGAAGCGATCGCCGCGAATCCCCTGGGCCGCATCCCCGCCCTGGTGCGGGCCGACGGGCCGGCGATCCATGACAGCCGTGTGATCTGTCGCTACCTGGACGATATCGCCGGGGCCGGGCTGTATCCCGACAGCGCGCTGTGGGAGGTGCTGACGCTGGAAGCCACCGCCGAGGGCCTGCTCGATTCCGCAGTCACCATGGTCTACGAAACCCGGTTCCGGGGCGAGGCCGCCTGGGCGCCCTGGCTTGACGCGCAATGGGCCAAGATCGACCGGGCGCTGAACGCGTTCGAGGCGCTGTGGCTCAGCCACCTGGCCGGGCCGCTGACCATGGGCCAGATCGCGACCGGCTGTGCCCTGGGCTACCTGGATTTCCGCCACGGCGACCGGGATTGGCGCGGCACCCGGCCGGCGCTTGCGGCCTGGTATTCGGGCTTCGCCGATCGGCCGGCCATGCAGGCGACCGCCCCCGCATAGTGCGGCCCATTTGCGGGCGTATCGCCGCAGGGAACACATTGCCTGCAATGTTCGCTGGACGCCTGCGGGCAACACCATTAGATAGCGGCCCGAATGGGGTGTGCTGCGGCATGGCCCACGACCTGCGTTGCCCGTCCACGGGCCGAAAAACGGAGATGCACCAGTGTCACATGCAGAAGACCACCAGGGCACCCGCCGCGACTTCATCTATTACGCCACTGCCGGGGCAGGGGCCGTTGTCACCGGCGCCGCCGTCTGGCCGCTGATCAACCAGATGAACCCGTCGGCCGACGTGCTCGCCCTGTCCTCGATCCGCCAGGATGTCTCGTCGGTCCAGCCGGGATCGCAACTCGTGGTCCTGTTCCAGGGCAAGCCGATCTTCATCCGCCGCCGCACCGAAGAGGAAATCGCCCTGGCCGCCCGCCAGGACGAGGGGCTCGACAACATGCCCGACCCCCTGGCCCGGAACGAGAACCTGCCGGCCGAAACCCCGGCCACCGACGCCAACCGCGCCATGCCGACACCCGAGGGTTTTCCCTATGTTCCCGGCGAATGGCTGGTGCAGTCGGGCGTCTGCACCCATCTGGGCTGTGTGCCCGTGGGCGACGGCGCCGGCGAATACAACGGCTGGTTCTGCCCCTGCCACGGCTCACACTACGATGCTTCGGGCCGCATCCGCAAAGGCCCCGCGCCGGAAAACCTGCCGATCCCCTTCGCCGTCTGGATCGACGAGACCACCATTCAACTCGGCGAGGAGGCCAGCTGATGTCCGGTATCCCCCACGATCACTACGAACCCGCGACGGGTGCCGAAAAGTGGCTGCACAGCCGCCTGCCCGTTGTCGGGCTGCTTTATGACACCCTGATGATCCCGACGCCCAGGAACCTCAACTGGATGTGGATCTGGGGCATCGTGCTGACCTTTACCCTGGTGCTGCAGATCGCCACCGGGATCGTGCTGGTGATGCATTACGTGCCGCATGTGGACATGGCCTTCGCCTCGGTCGAACACATCATGCGCAACGTCAATGGCGGGCACATGATCCGCTATTTCCACATGAACGGCGCCTCGCTGTTCTTTGTCGCGGTCTACATGCACATCTTCCGCGGTCTCTATTACGGGTCCTACAAGGCCCCGCGCGAGGTGACCTGGATCATCGGCATGCTGATCTACCTGTGCATGATGGGCACCGCCTTCATGGGCTACGTGCTGCCCTGGGGCCAGATGTCGTTCCACGGGACCGCGGTGATCACCGGCCTGTTCGGCGCCGTGCCCTTCGTCGGCGAAGGTCTGCAGACCTGGCTGCTGGGCGCCGGCGCCGTCGGCCAGCCCGCGCTGAACCGCTTCTTCTCGCTGCACTACCTGCTGCCCTTCGTGATCGCGGCCCTGGTCGTCGTTCACATCTGGGCCTTCCACACCACCGGCAACAACAACCCCACCGGGGTCGAGGTGCGCCGTGGCTCCAAGGAAGAGGCGGACAAGGACACCCTGCCGTTCTGGCCTTATTTCGTGATCAAGGACCTGTTCGCCCTGGCGGTGATCCTGACCGTGTTCATGGCCATCGTCGGCTTCATGCCCAACTACCTGGGCCACCCCGACAACTACATCGAGGCCAACCCCCTGGCGACGCCGACCCATATCGTGCCCGAATGGTACTTCCTGCCGTTCTACGCGATCCTGCGGGCCTTCGACGATTCCGTCTGGGTGGTGCAATTCGCCAGCTGGATCAGCTTCGGCATCATCGACGCCAAGTTCTTTGGCGTGATCGCGATGTTCGGCGCCATCGTCGTCATGGCGCTGGCCCCCTGGCTCGATACCTCGTCGGTCCGCTCGGGCCGCTACAGGCCGATGTTCCGCTGGTGGTTCGCGCTGCTGGTGGTCGACTTCATCGTCCTGATGTGGGCCGGGGCCATGCCGGCCGAGGGGATCTACCCGATCATCGCCCTGATCGGCTCGGCCTATTGGTTCGCCTATTTCCTGGTGATCCTGCCGTTGCTGGGCGTGATCGAAACGCCCGACACGCCCCCGGCCACGATCGAGGACGATTTCAACGCCCATTACGGCCATGTCGCCCCCAAGGGCGAACAGCCCCCGGTCGTCTATCCGGCCGAGTGAGAAAGGAAATGACCACCATGTTCCGCAACCTCACCCTGACCGCCACAGCCGCGTTCGCCCTGTCCGTGGGCGCGGCCCACGCCGCCGGCGAAGGTCATGTCCACGACTATGCCTTCTCGTTCGAGGGGCCGTTCGGCAGCTTCGACCAGTTGCAGCTGCAACGCGGCCTGCAGGTCTACACCGAAAGCTGCGCCGGCTGCCACGGCCTGCAATACGTGTCGTTCCGCAACCTCAGCGACGAGGGCGGCCCCGGCCTGCCTGACGACCAGATGCGCGCCTATGCCGAGCAGTTCTTCATGCTCGACTTCGACGCACCGGCGAACCGCGACCTGATCGACCCGGAAACCGGCGACCAGAAGGTCTTTTCCCCGGCCGACCACTTTCCGGCCAACACCACCCAGAACGCGCCCGACCTCAGCCTGATGGCCAAGGCCCGCGCGGGCTTCCACGGACCCTATGGCACCGGGCTGGCCCAGCTGTTCAAGGGCATGGGCGGGGCGGAATACATCGCCTCTCTGATGATGGGCTACGAGGACGAGCCCGACTGCGCCCTCGATGCCAATATGGACGGCTATTACAACAGCACCTTCACCGCCGGCGGCTATCCCGACAGCTGCAAGATCTTCGACGACGAAGGTGTCGAAATCGGCCGCATGGTCCCCGGCAGCTGGATCGGCATGGCCCCGCCGCTCTTTGACGACCAGTTCGACTTTGCCGATGGCGCGCCGAACGACATGGAATCCGTGTCCCAGGACGTGGCCGCCTTCCTGATGTGGACGGCCGAACCCAAGATGATGGCGCGCAAGCAGGCCGGCCTGACCGGCGTCATCTTCCTGACCGTTCTGTCGGTCCTGCTGTATCTGACGAACAAGCGTCTGTGGGCTCCGCACAAGAAAGCCGCCAAGGAGGCGATCAAGGGCAAGGAATGAACCTGCCCCGCACCTGATCACACAAAGGCCCGCCACCCGGCGGGCCTTTTTGATTGCGGCCGGCGCGATCCGTTGCCGGTCGGCGCATCCCGTCCCGGACCTCTACCATTCTGCCATAGGGTGGGGGTTCACCCCACCACACCGCCCAGATAGCGGCGCAGCGCCTCTGGCGGATCTGCCAGCAGCGCCCGCGTCTCCATCGGCGCCTCGGCGCAGCCATCCGCGACAAAGACCGCCATATCGGCCACCGCGATCGCGTCGCGCGGCTCATGCGTGACCATCAGGACCACCCGGCCCGCGGCCACCAGCATCTCGCGCACCAAGCCCGCCATTTCGGCCCGCAGTCCCGGCCCCAGAGCGGCAAAGGGTTCGTCCAGCAGCACCAGGGGCCGATCCTCGATCAATACCCGTGCCAGGGCGGCGCGGCTTTGCTGGCCGCCGGACAATTCGCCGGGGCGCCGCGCGCCCATCCCCTCCAGCCCGACCCGGGCCAGGACGCTGTCGACGCGCACGCGCTGCGCGGCGCTCAACCGCCCCGAAGACAGGCCCAGCCCGACATTGCGCGCCACGCTCAGATGCGGGAACAGGTTGTTGTCCTGGAACAGCATGCTGACCCCGCGGGCGCCCGGCGCCAGCCCGGTCAGGTCGCGCCCCTCCAACAGGACGCGGCCCGATGCCGGCGGCACGAAGCCCGCGATCGCCTGCATCAGGGTCGATTTGCCGCCCCCGGACGGGCCGATCACCGCGCAAAGCCCGCCATCGGGCAGGTCCCAATCGGCCTCCAGGGTGAAACCGCCCTGGCGCAGGTGCAGCGCCTCCAGCCTCAGCATCTCCGCCCCGCCCGGTCGAACACGGCGAACAATGCCAGGCTCAGCCCAAGCAGCAGCAGCGCCGCCCCCGCCGCGGCATCGCTGCGATAGCTGCCCAGCAGGCGGTACATGTTCAGCGGCAATGTCTCGGTCTCCTGTCCGGCGAACAACGCGATCACCCCAAGATCACCCATCGACAGCGCCGCCGCCAGCCCCGCCGCGAACCCCAGCGCCCCCGCCGCCCGCGGCAGGGTCAAGAGCCGCAGCCGCGCCCGGCCCGACAGCCCGGTCAGGTCCGCCAATCGGCCGAACTGCGCCTCGGACCGCTCGACCGCCGGAGCGACGATCCGCAGCGCGAAGGGCAGCGCGAACAGCGCGTTCATCGCCACCGTGACCGGCAGGGCCAGCACCTGGGGCCGCAGCCAGGGAAACAGCAGGATATAAAGCCCGGTGCCCAGCACCAGGGCCGAGGCCGCCACCGGCAGCGTGCCGACCACGATCGCCCAGCGCCCCCCCGACACGGCCAGCGCCAGGGCCAGCCCCATGCAGATCGCCGTCGAAGCCAGCGCCACCGCCAGAGACCGCGCCGCCGCCACCCAGGTGCCTGGCGGGATGTCGGAAAAGCCCGCCACCCCCTCGATCACGATCATCGCCATGGGCAGGATCAGGAACAGCCCCGCCGCCGCGATCCAGAGCGCGTCCAGCGCCCGCGTCCCGGCGCCCCAGCGCGGCACCACCCGGTCCATTCCGGCGCCCATCGCATCGGGCAGATGCACCAGAACCGCCAGCGCCGCGACACCGGCCGACAGCGCCACCTGCACCAGCGCCAGCGTCGCCGCCCGGTCCAGCGCATAGTCGAACCGAACCGCCTGGTAGATCGCCAGTTCCACCGTCGTCGCCCGCGGGCCGCCGCCCAGCACCAGCGCCACCGCGAAGGATGTCAGGCAGATCAGGAACACCAGCACCAGCGCCCCCGGCACCACCCGGGCCAGCATCGGCGCCTCCAGCAGCCGCCAGACCGGCGCGTTCAGCAGCGCGGCCAGACGGAACCGTTCGGCCGGGATCGCCTGCCAGCCCAGCAGGATCATCCGCACCGCCAGGGGCAGGTTCAGGAACACATGGGCCAGGATCACGCCGCCCGGCCCGTAGATCGACAGGCTGGGCAGGCCCAGCGCCGCCAGCCCCGTATTGACCAGACCGGCCCGGCCGAACACCGCCAGCAATCCGAAGGTCGCGACGATCACCGGCAGGATGAACGGCGCCCCCAGCAGGGTCAGCAGCAGCCCGCGCCCCGGGAATCGTCGCCGGGCCAGCGCCCGGGCCACCGGGATGGCAAGCGCGACACTGACCAGCGCCGACACGGCCGCCTGCCAGATCGTGAACCGCAGCGCGCCCCGGCCCGCCGGCCCCAGCGTGCCCAGCCCCTCGGCCCGCATCGCGACGGCGACGATGGGCCCGACGATCACCGCCAGGACCAGCGCCGCCGCCAGCGCGCCGGGCCAGCCTATCCGTCCAGCGCGGCCAGCCATGCGTCGATCGCTTCGGCCCGGATCGCCGCGGCCTCTTCGGGGGACAGCAGTAGCGACGGCGCGGGCCGCGGACCGGTTTCGAAGCCTTCGGGCAACCCGCTTTCGGGCATCACCGCCGGATACATCCAGTTCGTCGTCGGGATCACCGCCTGGAACCCGTCGGTCAGCATGAAGCGCAGGAAGGCATCCGCCAGCTCCGGCTGGTCAGTCCCGGCGACCTTGCCGGCGACCTCGACCTGCAGGTAATGGCCCTCGTCAAAGGTCCAGGCGACCTTGCCGTCATCGCCCTCGGCGATCCGGTGATAGGCGGGCGATGTGGTATAGCTCAGCACCGCGTCGGCCTCTCCGTCCAGGAACAGGGCATAGGCCTCGGACCAGCCCGGGGTCACGGTCAGGATGTTGTCGGCCAGCCCGTCCCAGACCTGTGGCGCCGCGTCACCATGGGCCGCGCGCACCCACATCAGCAGCCCCAGCCCGGGGGTGGAGGAGCGCGGGTCCTGGATCACGATGCGCAGGTCGCTGTCGGCCAGCTCTGCAAAGGATGCCGGCGCGGGGGTATCGGCCTCGGCGACAAAGGCGAACCAGCCCCAATCATAGGGCAGGAACAGCGGATCGTCCCAGGCGACCGGCAGATCGGTTTCGGCGGTGATCCCGTGCGGGGCGAACAGGCCGGTTTCCGTCGCCGCGGCGATCAGGTTGGTATCCAGGCCCAGGACGATATCCGCCTCGGTCCGTTCGCCTTCCAGCCGCAGCCGGGCCAGCAAGGCGGCGCCGTCCCCGGCCGCGACGAATTGCAGATCGCAGCCGCAGGTTTCCTCGAACGCCGCCTCGATCGCTGGGCCGGGGCCCCAATCGGGCACGAAACTGTCATAGGTATAGACCGTCAGCACGGGCTCTTGCGCCGCGGCGCCGCTGGCAACAAGGATCAGTCCTGCGATGGTGGGTATGGTCTTCATGTCATCCTCCATAACGCCGGACGGAAAGAGGCAGGAGGATCATCCATCACCTTCCCTCCGCCGGTTCTAACCGGTTCAGGTTCAACGGGTTCGCTTGCGCATCTCAGCCCCATCCAGGGCACCCCGAGGTACCGGGCAACATAGACCCCCTGCCGGCGGGCGCAAGGGCCGGTAACCCGGGACCAGGCGCCGGGGGCCCGATCCGTGCCAGGCTGGCGCCATTCAAGACCCTGCGATTTCAACCGACGAGGCCCCCAGGCATGTCACCGCCAGCGCCATTGTCACGCTCCTGTCCGCCGCGCCGGCCCTTGCCCGGGGGATCGAGGTCAACAGCGCCGCCCTGTCGCTGTCCCATGAGGACGGCGAAGAAAACGACAACATTCCCGTCGAACGCGCACGGATCGCGATCCAGGCCGATCTGGGGTTCGGCGACCGCTTCGGGATGGCGGCGACGACGACACGCGTTTCGGCATCGACGTGTCGATCCCGATCGGCCCCGATGCCGGCCCCGTCAAACCGGCCGATCCCCGGCGCGGCATGTTCGGCGGCCGCCCCCTGACCCGAGCCGAAACCGCCCGCGGCGGCTTTTCACCGGGCGCGCGGGCGGGTAAGCCGGACTCCGAACGATCCCGGAGCCCGCCCACCATGAGCCTCAACACCTACGGACATCTGTTCCGCGTCACCACCTGGGGCGAAAGCCACGGGCCCGCGCTGGGCGCCACGGTCGATGGCTGCCCGCCCGGCGTGCCCCTGACCGCGCCGATGATCCAGCACTGGCTGGACAAGCGCCGCCCGGGTCAGAACAAGATGACGACCCAGCGCAACGAACCGGACGCGGTGGAAATCCTGTCGGGCGTGTTCGAGGACACGACCACCGGAACGCCGATCCAGCTGATGATCCGCAACACCGACCAACGGTCCAGGGATTACGGAGAGATCGCCGAAACCTTTCGCCCCGGCCATGCCGACATCACCTATTGGCAGAAATACGGGATCCGCGACTATCGCGGCGGCGGGCGGTCCTCGGCTCGGGAAACCGCCGCCCGGGTCGCCGCCGGCGGCGTCGCGCGCGCGGCGATCAAGGCACTGGCGCCAGCTGTCACGATCAAGGGCTACATGGTCCGGATGGGTGAAAAGACCATCGATCGCGCCCGTTTCGACTGGGACGCGATCGACACCAATGATTTCTGGTGCCCCGATCCCGGCGTGATCGAGGATTGGACCGATTACCTCAACTGGCTGCGCAAGGATGATCACAACTCGGTCGGCGCGGTGATCGAGGTCGTGGCGCGCGGTGTCCCGGCCGGTATCGGCGCGCCGGTTTATGCCAAGTTGGACACTGATCTGGCCGCCGCGATGATGTCGATCAACGCCGTCAAAGGCGTCGAGATCGGCGAAGGCATGGCCGCCGCCGCCCTGACCGGCCGCGACAACGCCGACGAGATCACGATGGGTCCGAACGGGCCGGACTATTCCAGCAACCACGCCGGCGGCATCCTGGGCGGGATCAGCACCGGGCAGGACATCGTCGTACGGTTCGCGGTCAAGCCGACCAGCTCCATCCTGTCGCCGCGCAAGTCGATCCGCAAGGACGGCACCGCGACCGAGGTGATCACCAAGGGCCGCCACGACCCCTGCGTCGGCATCCGCGCGGTCCCGGTGGGCGAAGCGATGATGGCCGCCGTGATCCTCGATCACCTGCTGCTTGACCGGGGCCAGACCGGAGGGGTCCGCGGACCCATCGGCTGACCCATGGGCACGATCCTCGGGATCACCCTGCCGATCTATGTCGTGGTCGCCCTGGGCTATGTCACCACCAGGCGCGGGCTGTTCGATCCGGCCGATCTGCAAGTGATGGGGCGCTATGTGCTGAACATCGCCCTGCCGGCACTGCTGTTCCATGCCACCGCCAGCCGCGACATCGCCCAGATCCTGCATCCGGGCTACATGGTCGCGATGGCCGGGGCCGGGCTGGTCACCGCTGCGCTCACCTATGCCTGGTTCAGCGCCACGGGCGCCGACCCGACCCGCCGCGCCGCGGGCGTGATGGGCGCGACCTGCCCGAACTCGGCCTTCGTCGGCTACCCGGTGATGCTTCTGGCCTTTCCCGACCAGGCGGGGCTGGTCCTGGCGCTCAACACCACGGTCGAGAACCTGCTGATCATCCCGCTGTCGCTGGTCCTGTTCGAATTGTCGAAACCCGATGCCGGCGGGTCCCTTGGCCGCAAGGTCGCCAAGGCGCTCGCCGGTGTTTTGGCCCGCCCCTACATGATCGGCCTGCTGGCGGGCCTGGCCTGGTCGCTGGCCGGCCTGCCGCTGCCGGAGGCCGCCGACCGGACGCTGGGCATCCTCGGCGCCTCGGCCGCCGCGCTGTCGCTGTTCGTGATCGGCGGCACCCTGTCGGGCCTGTCGCTCGAAGGCAACCGCCCCGCCGCGCTCCAGACCGCCCTGGCCAAGCTGCTGCTGCATCCGGCGATCATGGCGCTGATGGTGCTGCTCGTTCCCCTGGCCGGCCTTGCCCTGTCGCCAGAAATGGCGACGATCGCGATCCTGTCGGCGGCGATGCCGATCTTCGGGATCTACACGATCCTGGCCCAGGATATCGGCCGCCAGGGCATGGCCGCGCTGGCGATCACCCTGACAACGCTCGGCGGCTTCGCGACGATCAGCGCGGCACTCTGGCTGCTGCTGTGACTGCTGACAGGCCGGTGTCAGCAGTCCCGTGCTAGGATGTCCGCAAAGGAGCCCGGCCATGATCACCTTCTACCATTCGCCCAATTCCCGCTCGACCACAGTCGCGACCGCCATCGAAGAGATGGGCGTGGGCGACCGGATCACGACCAGAATCGTCACTATTCCACGCCAAGACGGCTCTGGCGGCCGCGATCCGGACAATCCGCATCCCGAAGGCAAGGTGCCGATCCTGGATCATGACGGCGCCATCATCTGGGAACGCCCGGCGATCCTGACCTACCTGTCGGACCTGTTCCCCGATGCCCCCGCGACCCGTGCCGTCGGCCATCCCGAACGCGGGCCGTTCCTGTCCTGGCTGGCCTATTACGGCGACGTGGTGGAACCGGTGATGATCCTGCGCGCGGCCGAGATCGAGCATCCCTACCTCACCGCCGGGCTGCGCGGTTATGACGAAGTGGTCGACCGGCTGTCGCAAACCCTGTCGGACGGGCGCGACCACCTCTTGACCGGCGGCTTTTCCACCGCCGACCTTCTCATGGCCTCGCCCTTCATGTGGCTGCGGGATTTCCTGCCCGATGATCCGACGATCACCGCCTGGTTCGACCGTGTCGCCACCCGCCCCGCCGTCACACGTCTGGCCGAACGCGACGCCGAGGATATCAAGCGGCTGTTCTAGGGCGTGTCGTGTCCGATCGGCGTCACCAAGCAACAAGAAACGCGTTCGACCAAAAACAGAGGCCGCGTTCTTTTGTTTCGGATTGAACCCGACACGCTCCAGGCCGTCGCCGCGTTCAGCGCGTCATCCAAAAGGCCCTGATCCCGGCCTCTCTGGCGGCGGCGGCCAGCCGGCGCAATCGGTTGGCCCTGAAACGCTGGCATCCAGACCCTTCGTCACGTTTGCGCGGGCTTTTGTTTCGCCAGTTGCACCGCAAGGATCCCGGCGGTGATGATCGCCACGCCGCTCAGATCCCAGCGGCTCAATCGCTCGCCCAGGAACAGCGAGGCGATGAACACGCCGAAGAACGGGGTCAGGAAATGGAACACCGCCGCCCGTACCGCGCCGATCCGATGGACCAGCAGGAACCAGACCAGCGTCGCCGCCAGCCCCGGCACCAGCACCGTATAGGTGAAGGCCACGCCCAATTGCCAGGTCCAGTCGATCACCAGCGTCTCGAACAGCAACGCCGGGACCCATAGAACGGCGCTGCCGATCAGCATCTGCAGGCCCACGATCATCAGGAAATTACCCCCCGACGACGCGCCGCGCACCATCAACGTCGCCACCGTCAGCGACACCACCGCGACGATGCACAGCAGAACGCCGAACAGATCCGCACCGCCCTGCAGCCGCGCCCCCATGATCAGCGCGACGCCCGCGACCCCGGCCACCAGCCCGGCCACCCCCAGCCGGGGCATCGTCTCGCGAAAGATCAGCCAGCCCGCCAGCGCCACCAGCAGCGGCATCGACGATGCGATGATCGCCGCCAGCGACGCCTCGACCGTCTGCATCGCGACGAAGTTCAGGCCCAGATACAGCCCGTTCTGACAAATCCCGAACACTGCCGTGGCGATCCATTGCCGCCGTGTCAGGCTCCAGGACTGGCCCAGTGCGCGGGCGATCCCGACCCCGATCAGACCCGAGATCAGGAACCGTATCGCAAGGGCGTGCAGGGGCGGTGCATGGGCCACGATCACCCGCGCCGAAGTGAAGGCCGAGGCCCACATCACCCCGAAGGCCACGCCCATCACGATGGCGACGATATCGAACCGGTTCTTCATCTTGGCAAGAAAACTCCCCCCGGAGGGTCCGCTACAGGCCGCACCCCGTCCGGAACAGTGAGATCACGTTCCGCTGGCGGAATAAAGAGCGCCGCGGCAGCGGCACCATTCGACAGCAACCACCACGAAAAAGGGCCGCCCAAGGGCGACCCCTTCACCATCCGTGGCGCTCCGCTCAGGAGTTCACGCTGTCCTTCAGAGCCTTGGCGATGGTCATCTTGACCACCTTGTCGGCATCCTTCTTGATCTGTTCGCCGGTGGCCGGGTTGCGCACCATGCGCTCGGGGCGCTCGCGGCAATAGATCTTGCCCACGCCGGGCAGGGTCACGGCACCGCCGCCGCTGACTTCCTTGGTGATGATGCCGGTCACGGCATCCAGCGCGGCGCTGGCGGTTTTCTTGTCGGCGCCCATATCGTCGGCGATGGCAGCGACGAGCTGGGTTTTGGTCATCGGCTTGCTGGCCATGTTCGGTCTCCTTCTCTGCCCGGTCTTGGGCCTCAATACCCGCTATTTAACGGTATATTGCGTGTTTCCACAACGAATTGGTGTGCCTGGCAAGAGGAAAACAGCATTTAGACGGTGTTTTCGGCGCGAATCAGCCTCAGAGAAAGGCCGTTTCCTCGAAAGAGCGCAGTTTCCGACTGTGAATCCGCTCCAACGGCATGTCGCGCAGGATCTCCATCGCATGGATTCCGATCTTCAGATGCCGCGCCACCTGGGTCTTGTAGAAATCGGACGCCATCCCGGGCAGCTTCAATTCGCCATGCAGCGGCTTGTCGCTGACGCATAGCAAGGTGCCGTAGGGCACCCGGAACCGGAATCCGTTGGCGGCGATCGTGGCGCTTTCCATGTCCAGCGCGATCGCACGGCTCTGGCTCAAGCGCTGCACCGGGCCGGTATGTTCACGCAGTTCCCAGTTGCGGTTGTCCAGGGTCGCCACCGTCCCGGTCCGCATCAGCCGTTTCAGTTCATAGCCTTCCAACTCGGTCTCGCGCGCCACCGCCGTTTCCAGCGCGATCTGGATCTCGGCCAGGGCCGGGATCGGCACCCAGACCGGCAGATCGTCATCCAGCACCTTGTCCTCGCGCAGGTAACCATGGGCCAGCACGAAATCCCCCAGCCGCTGCGAATTGCGCAAGCCCGCGCAATGCCCGACCATGATCCAGGCATGGGGCCGCAGCACGGCGATATGGTCGGTCGCGGTCTTGGCGTTGGACGGGCCGACGCCGATATTGACCAGCGTCACCCCGGCATTGCCCTCGCGCTTGAGGTGATAGCTGGGCATCTGCGGCATCTTCTCGGGCACGCTCAGCGGCGCGTCCGGATCGGTAATCACCTGGTTGCCGGGGGCGACGAAGGCGGTATAGCCGCTGTCCGGGTCGGCCAGCATGGCGCGCGCATAGGCCTCGAATTCATCGACATAGAACTGGTAGTTGGTGAACAGCACGTGGTTCTGGAAATGCTCGGCCGCGGTGGCGGTATAGTGCTGCAGCCGGGCCAGCGAATAGTCGATCCGCGGCGCGGTAAAGGGCGCCAGCGGGCCCGATCCGTCATGATGCCGGTAGCCGACCCCGTTGACGATATCGTCATGGGTCACCGCCAGGTCGGGCACATCGAACACGTCGCGCAGGATATAGTCCATCGCCCCTTCCTGCGGCACTGTCACCGTACCGGTGACAGCGAAATGCACCGGCATCGGCGTGTCCGATATGCCCACCACCACCGGCAGGCCGTGGTTCTCGATCAGCAGGCGGATCTGCTGGATCAGGTAGCCTGCGAACAGGTCCGGCCGGGTGATCGTCGTCGAATAGGTGCCGGGCCCGGCCACATGGCCGAAACTCAGCCGGCTGTCGGTCTGGGCATAGGTCGTCGTGGCAAAGCTGATTTCGGGGTAGAAGGCGCGAAACCGCGTATCGGGCCGGGCGCCACCGGCATTGTCCCGAAAAGCGTCGACCAGGAAATCGACCGACAGCGCATAAAGCTCCTGCAACCGTTCCACCGCGGCCGCCGCATCGGTAAAGGCCTCGGGCGCCGGCACGGGCGGCGTCACCACCGGCAGATTGGCATCGGACAGAATCATCGGCGCGCCTCCTTCATCGGGGTTGAAAAAAACGCCGCGGGGTTCGGCGCGGCGCGGTCGGGCTTGGGTAAGGATCGTGTCATGCCCGAATGTGTCCACTTTCCCGAAAACCCGCAAGAGCGACCCGCCGTCGATTTTCACTGGCCGGACCGCGCCGCCTGTGCTTGCCTTCGGATCAGAGGAGCAGCGATGACGACCTATGGCCTGAGCGACGAACACGGGATGATCGCGGATACCGTCCGCCGCTTCGTCGAAAACGAAATCTACCCCCACGAAGACCTTGTCGACCGCAGCGGTGAAGTCCCGCAAGAGATCGCCGACGAGATCAAGCGCAAGACCCGGGACCTGGGGTTCTACGCCTGCAATTTCCCCGAAAGCGTCGGCGGCGCCGGTCTGAATCACCTCGAATTCGCGCTGGTCGAGCGCGAGCTGGGCCGCGGCTCCATGGCGCTGACGCATTTTTTCGGGCGGCCCCAGAACATTCTGATGGCCTGCCGGGGCGATCAGCGCGAACGGTACCTGCTGCCCGCGGTGCGCGGCGAGCGGATGGACGCGCTGGCCATGACCGAACCGGGCGCCGGATCCGACGTGCGCGGCATGACCTGCAGCGCCCGGCGTGACGGCGGCGACTGGGTGCTGAACGGGACCAAGCACTTCATCTCGGGCGCCGACCACGCCGATTTCGTGATCGTTTTCGTCGCCACCGGCGAGGATCAGACCCCGCGCGGGCCGAAAAAGCGGATCACCACCTTTCTTGTCGACCGGGGCACGCCCGGCTTCACCATCCGCGACGGCTACCGCTCGGTCAGCCATCGCGGTTACAAGAACATGATCCTCGACTTCGACGAGTGCCGCCTTCCGGACGCGCAGGTGCTGGGCGAGGTCGACGGCGGCTTCGAGGTGATGAACGAATGGCTCTATGCCACCCGGATCACCGTCGCCACGATGAGCGTCGGGCGCGCCCGGCGGGTATTCGACTACGCGCTGGGCCATGCCGCGACGCGCGAGCAATTCGGCCAGAAGATCGGCAGGTTCCAGGGTGTGTCCTTCCAGATCGCCGACATGATCACCGAAATCGACGCCGCCGACCTGCTGACCCTGGCCGCCGCCGACCGGCTGGATCGGGGCCTGCCCGCGAACCGTGAAATCGCCAGCGCGAAACTCTTTGCCTCCGAAATGCTCGCCCGCGTGACCGACACGGCGATCCAGATCCATGGCGGAATGGGGCTGATGGACGATTTGCCGCTGGAGCGGTTCTGGCGCGATGCACGGGTCGAGCGGATCTGGGACGGCACCTCCGAGATCCAGCGCCACATCATCAGCCGTGACCTGTTGCGGGCGCTTGGGGCGTGATGGGGTTTCGACGCCTTCGGCGCCGACCGGGGCGAGGGGCGCCGCCCCGCGCGCTCTCCGGGATATTGCCGGCCCAAAGAAGCCGGGGCGCGTGATGAACCTTGCTCGGTTGCTCAGACCCGGATCGGTGGCGGTGATCGGTGGCGGGGCGTGGTGCCGGTCGGTGCTGGACCAATTGGCCGCGGCGGGGTTTCCCGGCAAGGTCTGGCATGTGCATCCCCGCGATGGCGATATCGCCCGGATCGAGGATCTGCCCGATGGCCCCGACGCCGCCTTTGTCGGGATCAACCGGGATGGAGCGATCGCGGCGATTCAGTCTCTATCCCGGCGCAATTCCGGTGGTGCGGTCTGTTTCGCCAGCGGCTTTGCCGAGTCCGATGACGGGGCCACCCGGCAGGACGCGCTGATCCGGGCGGCGGGCGACATGCCGGTGCTGGGGCCGAATTGCTATGGCCTGATCAATGCGTTCGATGGCGCGATGCTGTGGCCCGACCAGCATGGCTGTGTCCGGGTCGAACGCGGCGTCGCGATCCTGACCCAAAGTTCGAACATCGCGTTGAACCTGACGATGCAGCGGCGCGGCCTGCCGATCGGTTATGTGATCACAGCCGGCAACCAGGCCCAGACCAGCCAGGCGCGGATCGCGGCCGGGTTGCTGGACGACCCGCGCGTGACCGCGATCGGCCTGCATGTCGAAGGTATGGGGGACCTGAAAGACTGGCAGGCGCTTGCGGCCAAGGCACAGGCGCGCGGTGTGCCGATCGTTGCCCTGAAGGTCGGCAAATCCGATGCGGCGAAACAGGCCGCCGTGTCGCATACCGCTTCGCTCGCCGGTCATGACGCCGGGGCGCAGGCCCTGCTGGACCGGCTGGGCATCGCCCGGGTGCGGGACCTGCCCAGCTTTCTCGAAACCCTCAAGCTGCTGCATTGCGGCGGGCCATTGTCCGGCAATCGCATCGCCTCGATCAGTTGTTCCGGAGGCGAGGCAAGCCTGGTCGCCGATATGGCCCACGACGTCGGCCTCGTCTTTCCGCCGCTGACACAAAGCCAGCGATCGAACCTGGCCGCCGCGCTGGGTCCGCGCGTGGCCCTGGCCAATCCGCTGGATTACCACACCTATGTCTGGCGCGATGTCGCAGCGATGACCGACGCGTTTTCCGCCATGATAGAGCCGCATCTGGACCTGACGATGCTGATCGTCGACTTCCCGCGCGATGACCTGTGCGATGCCGGTGACTGGGAGTGTGTGATCACGGCCGCGATCGACACCGCCAGACGCACCGGCCGGCGGATCGCCATGGTCGCCACCCTGCCCGAGCTGATGCCCCAGGACGTCGCCGAACGGCTGCTTTTGGCCGGAATCGTGCCGATGAACGGGCTGGCCGAGGCCCTTGCCGCGATCATCGCTGCCCAGCCGCGCCCCGCCGATCTGTCCGACCTTCTGCTGCCCGGCCCGCATCGCGCCGCGGTCACGCTATCCGAAGCCGAGGCCAAGGCCGCGCTGGCCGCCCACGGCCTGGCGGTGCCAAATGCGGTCCGGACGGATCGCCACGGCCTGGCCGAGGCCGCCGCCCGGTTGAACGCGCCGCTGGTGCTCAAGGCCGACGGCTTGGCGCACAAGACCGAAGCGGGCGGGGTCCGGTTGAACCTGACCCATGACGCCTTGCCACGGGCGGCGCAGGCCATGCCCGCCGATACCTTTCTGGTCGAAGAGATGGTCACCGGCACCGTGGCCGAACTTCTGATCGGTGTGCTGCGCGATCCGCCCCACGGATTTGTCCTGACCCTCGGTGCCGGTGGCATCCTGACCGAGCTTCTGGACGACACCGTGTCAGTGCTGCTGCCGGTGGATCGGAACACCTGCGCGCAGGCTCTATCCGGCCTGAAAATGGCCCCGGTGCTGGACGGGTATCGCGGCGCGCCCGGCGCTGATCTGGACGCGGTGCTTGACGCCATCGCGGCGGTGCAGGCTTATGTGATCGCCCATGCGGATAGTCTCGAAGAGGTCGAGATCAACCCGCTGCTCTGCACCCCGGACCGCGCCGTGGCCGCCGATGCGCTGACAAGGATAGCGAAATGACCGACACCGGACCTGTGATCACCCGCCGCGACGGCGCCATTTTCGAAGTCACGCTCGACCGGCCCAAGGCCAATGCGATCGACCTGGCCACCAGCCGGATCATGGGTGAGGTGTTCCGCGATTTCCGCGACGACCCGGACCTGCGTGTGGCCATCATCACCGGCGCCGGCGAAAAGTTCTTTTGCCCCGGTTGGGACCTCAAGGCCGCTGCCGAAGGCGATGCGGTCGACGGCGATTACGGCGTCGGCGGCTTTGGCGGGCTGCAGGAACTGCGCGACATGAACAAGCCGGTCATCGCCGCGATCAACGGCATTTGCTGCGGCGGCGGGCTGGAACTGGCGCTGAGCGCCGACATCCTCCTGGCCGCCGATCACGCGCAATTCGCCCTGCCGGAAATCCGATCGGGCACCGTCGCCGACGCGGCCAGCATCAAGCTGCCCAAACGGATCCCCTATCACATCGCCATGGAATTGTTGCTGACCGGGCGCTGGTTCGACGTGGACGAGGCGCATCGCTGGGGCATCGTCAACCAGATCCATGCCCCTGAGCAATTGTTGGACAAGGCCCGGGACATGGCGCGCCTGCTCGCCTCCGGGCCGCCGCTGGTCTATGCCGCGATCAAGGAAATCGTCCGTGATGCCGAAGACAGCTCGTTCCAGGATACGATGAACCGGATCACGCGACGGCAATTGCCGACAGTCGACAGGCTCTATTCCTCCGAGGATCAACTGGAAGGTGCGCGGGCCTTCGCCGAGAAACGCGACCCGCTGTGGAAAGGGCGATAAAGCCGACAACGGTCTTGCATGCCCGCCCTCCTGTGCCACCTATGAACCATGACACGCACGCTTCTGTCCCTTGGCCATGGTTATTCGGCGCAGGCGCTGGCCCGGCACCTTGGCCCCGGCTGGCGCATCATCGGCACGACCCGCAGCGCCGACACCGCACGCGCCCTGGAACGGGACGGGATCGAGGCATTGACCTGGCCCGGATCGGACCTGTTGCCGGCGCTGGACGCGGCGAGCCATGTTCTGACCTCGATCGCGCCCGACGCGGATGGCGACCCGGTCTTGCGCCGGATCAGTGACGCATTGCTGGACCGAAAGGACGGGTTCACCTGGGTCGGCTACCTGTCGACCACCGGCGTCTACGGCGACCACGGGGGCGACTGGGTGGACGAAGACACGCCCCTGGCCCCAAGCACCGAACGCGGCCGGCACCGCGTCGCGGCCGAGGCGGCCTGGAGGGCGCTTGGCCTGCCGCTGCATATCTTTCGCCTGGCCGGGATCTATGGCCCCGGCCGCGGCCCTTTCGCCAAGGTCCGCAACGGCAGCGCGCGGCGGATCGTCAAGCCGGGCCAGGTCTTCAGCCGTATCCATGTGGACGATATTGCCCAGGTCCTGGCTGCGTCGATGACGCGGCCCGATCCCGGCGCGATCTACAACCTGTGCGATGACGATCCCGCCCCGCCCCAGGACGTGATCGAAGAGGCCGCCCGCCTGCTGGGCCTGCCACCACCGCCGGAAATCGCCTTCGACCGGGCCGACCTGTCGCCCATGGCGCGCAGCTTCTACGCCGAAAGCAAGCGGGTCCGGAACGACAGGATCAAACGCGACCTCGGCATCCGACTGATCCATCCCGACTACCGCAGCGGCTTGCGGGCACTTCTCGAACATCGACCCTGATCCGCCCCGTTTTCCGCAGAGTCTTCCTTCAAAACCGGCTGCATGACCATGACCTCGACCACTCCCTCCTCGCCCCTGTCCCGTGACGCCGTCGGCCGGTTCATGTCCAGTGACCGGGTGCGCAACACGATCATCGGCGTGATCGTGTTCAATGCGATCCTTTTGGGGCTCGAAACATCCGACACTGTCATGGCGGCCAGCGGCGGGCTGATCCGCATGCTCGATACGATCTGCCTCGGCATTTTCTGCGCCGAGATCCTGGCCAAGCTCTATGCCCACCGCCTGCGCTTCTTCCGCTCGGGCTGGAACCTGTTCGATTTCGTCATCGTCGGCATCGCGATCATCCCGGCGGCGCAGTCGGTGTCGGTCCTGCGCGCCCTGCGGATCCTGCGGGTATTGCGGCTGATGTCGGCGGCGCCACGCCTGCGCCGGGTGATCGAAGGTTTCATCACCGCCCTGCCCGGCATGGGCAGCGTGTTCCTGCTGATGGGGATGATCTTCTATATCGGTGCGGTGATCGCGACCAAGCTGTTCGCCGACACCTTTCCCGACTGGTTCGGAACCCTGGGCCTGTCGGCCTATTCGCTGTTCCAGATCATGACGCTGGAAAGCTGGTCCATGGGCATCGTCCGGCCGGTGATGGAGGTCTATCCCTATGCCTGGGCGTTCTTCGTGCCGTTCATCCTGATGACCACCTTCATGGCGCTCAACCTGATCGTCGGCCTGATCGTCAACTCGATGCAGGACGCCCACAGCGAAGAGGCGGACGCGGCAACCGACGAATATCGCGACGCGGTTCTGGCCCGGCTGGAAGCGATCGAACGGAAACTGTCGGACCGCGACCCGCCCCGGACCTGATCCGGGGCCTCCTCGGTTCGGGTCGCGGCGCAGGGCCGGGGCGCGGCGTCACGCCCGTTTCGACAGAACCTCGGCGCCCAGAACCTGCAGCACCTTCGCCTCGATATCCTCGGCATTCAGCCCGGCCACCGCATACATGTCGCGCGGGCTGGCCTGGTCGATGAAGATGTCGGGCAGGACCATCGACCGGAACTTGAGCCCGGTATCGAACACGCCCGCCTCGGCCAGCAGCTGCGCCACATGGCTTCCGAAGCCGCCGGTCGCGCCCTCTTCGATCGTGATCAGCGCCTCATGCCGCGCCGCCAGGTCAAGGATCAGGTCCCGGTCCAGCGGCTTGGCAAATCGCGCATCGGCCAATGTCGGCGCGATCCCCCGCGCCTCCAGCGCCTCGCAGGCCGCCTCGGCCTCGGCCAGCCGGGTGCCCAGCGACACCAGCGCCACGCCGGACCCTTCGCGGATGATCCGGCCCTTGCCGATCTCCAGCGGCGGTGCGTCCTCGGGAATTTCCACGCCAACGCCCTCGCCGCGCGGAAACCGAAAGGCGATGGGCCCGGCATCATGGGCCAGGGCGGTGGCGACCATGCGCACCAGCTCTGCCTCATCCGCCGCGGCCATCACCGTGAACCCGGGCAGGTTGGCCAGATAGGCGATATCGAAAGACCCCGCATGGGTCGCGCCATCGGCGCCCACCAGACCGGCCCGGTCGATGGCAAAACGCACCGGCAGCCGCTGGATCGCCACGTCATGCACGAGCTGGTCGTATCCGCGTTGCAGAAAGGTCGAATAGATCGCGCAGAACGGCTTCATCCCGCCCGCCGCCAGCCCGGCGCAAAAGGTCACGGCATGCTGTTCGGCGATCCCCACGTCGAAACAGCGGTCGGAAAAACGCGCCATGAATTTCGACAAACCCGTGCCGTCGGGCATCGCGGCCGTGACCGCGACGACCTTGTCATCGGTTTCGGCGGCCTTGATCAGCGCCTCGGCGAAGACGGCGGTATAGCTGGGCGCATTCGACGGCGCCTTTTTCTGTTCGCCGGTGACCACATCGAATTTCGCAGTGGCATGGCCACGGTCGACGGCGCCCTCGGCCGGGGCATAGCCCTTGCCCTTTTGGGTGATCGCATGGATCAGGATCGGCCCATCGGCCCGCGCCTTGACCGTGCGCAGCACCGCCAGCAACTGCTCCATGTCATGCCCGTCGATCGGGCCGACATAATCGAAGCCCAGCTCTTCGAACAACGTCCCGCCCACGGTCATGTGCTTGAGCATGTCGCGCGCCCGCCGCGCCCCTTCCGCGAAGGGCGGCGGCAGGAAATTCAGCGCGCCCTTGGCGGCGGCCTTGAGGTCATGGAAGGGCGCGCCGGCATAGAGCCGGCTCAGATAGGACGACATCGCGCCCACCGGCGGGGCGATCGACATCTCGTTGTCGTTGAGGATCACGATCAGCCGCTTGCCCAGATGGCCGGCATGGTTCAGCGCCTCGTAGGCCATGCCGGCACTCATCGCGCCATCTCCGATCACCGCAATCGCATCGCCCGCGTCGCCGCCCAGGTCGCGCGCGGCGGCAAAGCCCAGCGCGGCGCTGATCGAGGTGCTGGAATGGGCCGCGCCGAACGGGTCATAGGGACTTTCGGACCGCTTGGTGAAGCCGCTCAGCCCGTCCTTCTGGCGCAGGCTGCGGATCCGGTCGCGGCGCCCGGTCAGGATCTTGTGCGGGTAGCTTTGGTGGCTGACATCCCAGATGATCTTGTCCCGCGGCGCCTCGAACACCGCGTGCAGGGCCACGGTCAGTTCGACCACGCCCAGCCCGGCGCCCAGATGCCCGCCGGTTTCGGACACGGCCGAAATCGTCTCGGCCCGCAATTCGTCCGCCAGCTGGCCCAATTGACGGTCGCTGAACCCGCGCATGTCGGCGGGCAGGCGAACCTTGTCCAGCAGGGGGGTCTCGGGTCTGTCGCTCATCGTTTCGGCCCTTTGCCGTCAATGGCCCCGGGCGATAACGAAGCGCGCGGCCTCGCGCAAGGTCTTCGCCCCGTCGCCATGGGCAGATAGCGCGTCGCAGGCCTCTGTCACCAGCGTTTCGGCGCGGCGTTTCGCCCCGTCCAGCCCCAGATGCGACACGAAGGTCGCCTTGCCGCGGCCGGCATCCTTGCCCACCGCCTTGCCCAGCGCGGCGGCATCGCCCTCCACGTCCAGCACATCGTCCCAGATCTGGAAGGCAAGGCCCAGCCGCTGGCCATAGGTCCGCAGCGGCGCCGGATCGGCCCCGGCCATGACCGGCCCGGCCGTCGCGGCCCATTCGATCAGCGCCCCGGTCTTGCCCGCCTGCAGGTCGGTGATCTGCTCCAGGCTCAACGGCTCGGGCGCGGTTTCGGCGGCGATGTCCAGCGCCTGCCCGCCGACCATTCCGCGCAGGCCGGCAGCCCGGGCCAGGCTTCGCGACAGGTCCAGCCGGGCCGCATCGGGCACGCGAATATCGACCACCAGCTCGAAGGCCAGCGAATGCAGCGCATCGCCGACCAGCACCGCAATCGCCTCGTCCCAGGCCTTGTGCACCGTGGGCCGGCCCCGGCGCAGATCGTCATCGTCCATGCAGGGCAGGTCGTCATGCACCAGGCTGTAGGCATGGATGCATTCGATCGCCGCCGCCGCCGATCCGCTGGCCGTGGGCGCCAGCCCGTGCAGCCGCGCCCCTTCCAGCACCAGCATCGCGCGCAGACCCTTGCCGCCCTTGACGGCATAAAGCATCGCCTCGCGGATCGTTCCGGTCGTGCCCTTCAGCGCCTGCCGCAGCCGTGCCTCGGCAGTGTTCTGCGCCTCGGCGAGCGCATGAACCAGGGGCATCGGTCAGCCGGCATCCAGCGGCGCGGTGCCGGTCGGCTGGCCGTCACCGTCCAGCGTCAGCTTGGCGACCTTTTCCTCGGCTTCCGTCAGCTTGGCCTCGCAGCGGTCCTTCAGGGCCGCGCCACGTTCGTAGAGGGAAATCGATTCCTCCAGCGGCACCTCGCCACGTTCCAACTGGCCCACGACCTGTTCCAGCTCTTTCAGGGCCTCTTCGAACGACATTTCGGCGACGGGTTTCTGGGTCACGGGGTCAGGCCTCCTTCAACGCGGTGACATGGGCGGCGGCAGAGGCGCCCAGCGCCTCCAGATCATAGCCGCCCTCGAGCGCCGAGACCACACGGCCCCCGCACAGATCCCGCGCGACGTCGCAGATATTCCGCGTGAGCCAGGTGAAATCATCCTCGCCCCAGTTCAGATTGGCCAGCGGATCGGCGGCATGGGCGTCGAACCCGGCCGAGATCAGGATCAGTTCGGGCGCGAATTCCCGCAGCCGGGGCCAGACCTGCGCCTCGTAAAGCCGCCGCATCTCGGCCCCGCCGGTTTCGGGCGCCAGCGGGATGTTGACGATCGTGTCGTGTGCGCCGGTTTCATCCGGCCGGCCGGTGCCGGGCCAAAGCGGCATCTGGTGGCTGGAAAAGAACAGCGCCCGCGGTTCGTCCCACAACAGCGCCTGGGTGCCGTTGCCGTGGTGGACATCGAAATCCACCACCGCGACGCGGGACAGCCCGTGATGCTCCAGCGCATGCATCGCGCCGATCGCGACATTGCCGAACAGGCAGAACCCCATCGGCGTGTCGGCCTCGGCGTGGTGGCCGGGCGGGCGCACGGCGGCGAAGGCATTCGTCACCTCGCCCGCCATCACCATGTCGATGCCGCGGATCACCGCACCGGCGGCCCGCCACGCTGCCGCGAGCGACCCGGGCGACAGGAAGGTATCGGCATCCAGCGCGCGCACGCCGCTGGGCGGCAATGCCTGTTCAAGCCCGTCGATATAGGACGCCGGATGCAGCCGCAGCACGTCATCGCGCGCCGCCGCCGGGGCCGGAACCCGCACCAGGTCCATCCCCTGCAGCGCGCCCAGAACCGCGTCCAGCCGCGCCACCTGTTCGGGATGGCCGGGCGGCGTCGCGTGGCCGTGGAAATCATCATGGGTTATGAGAGCCGTGGTCATGGCGCTACCGAACCGGAAACACCCGCCGATGACAAGGCGCATCCGATGCGCATCGTGGCCCTTCTGTGCCTGGTCGCCGCATCGTTCCCGGTCACGCCGCCGGCGCAAGGGTCAATGACCATAAGGGGGCCCGACATCCGCCGGGTCGATCAATGCCAGCCCGATCAATCCGGCGCCAGCATGTAGCCCGCCCCGCGCACGGTCTGCAGGTAACGCGGCTGCTTCGGATCCGCCTCAAGCTTGCGCCGCAGCCGGGTGATCTGCACGTCCACCGCACGTTCCTGCGCCTGCCCGCCGGCCCGGCCCAGTCGTTCGACCAGGTCGCCGCGGCTCAGCGCGCTGCCGGGTGCTGCGGAAAAGATCTTCATCAATTGCTGCTCGGTCGCGGTCAGCCGCACCGGGATCTCACCGGCCCACAACTCGCCGCGCTCGATGTCATAGCGCAACTCGCCAAGATGGATCACCTTTGGCAGGGCCGGCTTCGCCGCCGCCGGCATCCGCCGCAGGATCGAATTGATCCGCAGCAGCAATTCCTTCGGTTCGAACGGCTTGGCCAGGTAATCGTCCGCTCCGGCCTCCAGCCCCGCGATGCGGTCCTCGGTCTCTCCCCTTGCGGTCAGCAGCAGGATCGGCACCGCACGCTCGGCCCGCAGGCTGGCGCAGAAACTGATCCCGTCCTCGCCGGGCATCATCACGTCCAGCACGATCAGGTCGAAATCGAGCCCGGACAGGATCCGCCGCGCATGGGCGGCATCGCGCGCCGCGGTCACCAGGAACCCGTTGCGGATCAGGAATTTCTGCAACAACCCGCGGATGCGCTCGTCGTCGTCCACGATCAACAGATGCGGCATGTCGGTCTGCATCGCCTAGCCTTTCGGTTCCTTCAGTTCATCGTATTGGCGCCGCGCCTCGTCATCCATCATCGCTTCCAGCACCTGACGGAACCCGGCCACGGCCGCCGGGCCGGCAGTGCGATAGGCCGCGCGCATCCGGTCGCGCTGGGCGTCGGACAATTGCCGTTCCAGCACCGCGCCCGCCTCGGTCAGATAGAGGTGCCGTTCGCGCTTGTCGGTCGTGCCGACCCGGCTTTCCACCAACCCGTCCTCGATCAGCGTCCGCAGAACACGGTTCAGCGACTGCTTGGTCACGTTCAGGATCGCCAGAAGGTTGGTCACCGTGGTGCCCGGGCTGCGATTGATGAAATGCAGGGCCCGGTGATGGGCGCGGCCATAGGCCATATCCGTCAGGATCCGGTCGGGATCGGCGGTGAAGGCCCGATAGGCAAAGAACATCGCCTCGATTCCCTTGCGCAGCTGTTCGTCGGTCAGAAACAACAGCGCCTGGCCGCTTTCCGTCCCCTGGCCCTCGGCCATACCCGCCTCCGTCTTCAAGAGTGCGGTCACAATACGTCAGCCTTGTTGACATTCCAAGATGCGAAAGGTATCGAATCACCGATTTCGCGCAATTTTGTGTCCGCTTCGGTCCTAAACTGCGCAACATATGCAAACCGATGGAGGGTCGGATGACGTCATACGCGGATCGCGACGGCAAGATCTGGATGGATGGTCAGATGGTGGATTGGCGGGATGCCAATGTGCATATCCTGACCCATGCGTTGCATTATGCCTCCTCCGTCTTCGAGGGGGAACGGGCCTATGGCGGCAAGATCTTCCTGTCGCGCAGGCATTCCGAACGGCTGCATTTTTCGGCCGGCGAGCTGGATTTCGAGATCCCCTGGACGGTCGACGAGATCGAGGCCGCCAAGCAGCAGGTCCTGTCCGTCAACGGCCTGTCCGATGCCTATATCCGTGCCGTCGCCTGGCGCGGCGCGGGCGAGGATATGGGCGTCGCTTCGGCGCGCAACCCGGTCCGGCTGGCGATCGCGGCCTGGGAATGGGGCAGCTATTACGGCGACGCCAAGATGAAGGGCGCCAAGCTCGACATCGCCAAGTGGAAACGCCCTTCGCCCGAGACGATCCCGGTTCACGCCAAGGCCGCCGGGCTCTACATGATCTGCACCATGTCCAAGCACACCGCCGAGGCCAGGGGCTGTTCCGACGCCCTGTTCATGGATTACCGCGGCTACGTGGCCGAGGCGACGGGGGCCAACATCTTTTTCGTCCGTGACGGAGAGGTCCATACCCCGAAACCCGACTGCTTCCTCAACGGGCTGACCCGCCAGACCGTGATCGGGATGCTCAAGGACCGGCAGATCAATGTCCATGAACGCCACATCGAACCGGCCGAGCTGGAAGGGTTCGAACAATGCTGGCTGACCGGGTCGGCGGCCGAGGTGACGCCGGTGGGCCAGATCGGCGACTTTCGCTTCGACGTGGGCCAGATGACCCGCGACATGACCGAAGCCTACGAAAGGCTCGTCCGCAGCTGATCCGCACCGGGAGCGCGCCTGAAAAGTGCAGCTTCCGGGCGGGTCGACCGCATGTCGGGCGGACGAACCGCGTGCCTCAGCCCCGGCCCGATCGCGCCGCATTCGCAGTCAGGGTCCGGGCGCCGCCGGTGATCACCTGGGTCATCTCGTTCATCTTGCGCAGCCGCGTTTCGATCTGGACCTGGATCGAGTCCAGGTGGGCGACGATCGCGGTCAGCGTCTCGCCCGCCTTGCCCAGGATCGCGCTTTCGCTCTTGCACATCATGCGGGTCGAACTGAGCCCGATGATCTGCCGCTTCATGTTGGTGATCCCGTCCTCCAGGGTCCGCGCCGATTTCGCGATCAGGTTCAGTTGCACGCGGACCTTGCTCCAGTACTCGACCGACAGACTTTCCAGGATCGCAGCCTCTTCGGCCCGGTCGACCGTCTCCGGCAGGGCAGTGCGGTCGGCGGCAAAGACCCGGGCGATCTCGTCCTGGACCGCGCAGGCCCCGATCAGGAAGCTCAACTCCCAAAGGGCCTTCCCGATGGCGGCATAGACACTCTTTTCCCCTTCGGAAAAGGCGCGCAGCCAGGCGGACATCTCGGCCGACATGGCGCCGTAATTGATCGCGATGGCATCGATCGGGCCGCCGGCATCGTCGAGCCGCGAGGCGAGGATCCGCATGTTGACAGGGATCGTCCGCACCTCTTCGAACACCTTGGCCATGTCCACCGTCTCGGCCTCGACCGTCGTGTAGGCATCCTGCATCGCCCGGAATGTCTCGGCCCCGTCCAGCGGCGCACGGCCCAGCCGCCCCTGGCGGGCCTGCAATTCCTCGTTCAGCTGGATCGCCTGGAACCGGTCATACGAGGCAAATCCCATCTCGCGCAGTTTCTGGACCAGGCGTTGTTCGCTCTTTTCCGGGGTCAGCCCCGCCGCCTCGTCCTGGAGCAGCTCGGCATAAAGCGCTTCGATCCTCGGCAACATCGTGCCCATCGGCTTGATCCGGACCGACACGAACCCATCGGCGATGGGCGAGGCGACGGAAAACACCCAGTAGTGCCGTCCGCTGCTGGTGCGATTCTTGACATAGGCGCCGGTGTGCTTGCCCGCCTTCATCCGCCGCCAGTACAGGTGAAACAGGCCGCGCGGCATATCCTCGTGACGCACCACCTTGTGCGGCACACCCAGCAGGTCGTCCCATTCAAAGCCCGAAACGCGCTGGAATACATCGTTCCCGGCGCGAATAACCCCGCGCGCATCGGTGCGAGAGTAAAAGATGTCCTCGTCGCCGAAATGGGTATCCCCACCGGTCGCGGACGGCATGTGGATCGTCTGTTGATAGGTCATGGCGCTCGGATGCTGATCGATTTCACGGCATCCTCGCGCCAAGACCTTACCAAATCGTGTGGCCGGTCAGGATTGCGAGTCGCGCTCGATCCGAAGGAACTCGCGCAACACCGGGGCCTCGCTCTTGCGGGCCCGGCGCTGCAGTGACCGGGTGGCCGGATCCGGGGTCACCCGGCGCTCGATCCTGAGATAGGCCCGGGCCCGGGCGCCATCGCCCCGGTCCTTGGGGTGGTCGACGATATGACGGGTCATCAGGTCCTCCCTTCCGATTGGGTCAGGCCGCAACCATAGCATGCAGGCGGCTCTATTGCAGCCCCTTGGCCTGAACCTTGCGCCGCGCGGTCTTCTGGCTGCCCAGCTGGCGTTCGCGCAGCACGATCGCCACGCCCGCAGCGATCACCAACGCGGCGCCCAGCAGCATCTGCCAGGTCGGTTCCTCGTTGAACCAGACATAGCCGATCAGCAGCGACCACAGCATCGACACATAGGTAAACGGCGCCAGCACCCCGGCTTCGGCGAATCGGTAGGACGAGGTCAGCAGGATCTGGCCGATCCCGCCGATGAACCCTGCCCCGACCAGGAACGCCGCCTCTTGAGCAGTGGGCCAGACCCACCCGAAGGGCAGGGTGAACAGCGACAGGACAGTCGCCGTGACCGAAAACCAGAACACGATCGCCGCCGTGCTTTCCTTGCCCGCCATGCCCTTGACGAACACCTGTGCCAACGCCGCGAAGGTGGCAGACCCCAGCACCAGCAGCGCCCCGAACGCCTCGCGCGATCCCAGGCCCGCCGACAGACGCGGCGCGACGATGATGATCACCCCGACAAAGCCCAGCGCCACGGCCGAAATCCGGATCAGCCGCAACCGCTCGCCCAGCAGCAGCGCCGCCAGCACCAGCAGGATCATCGGCGTCACGAACCGGATCGCCGTCACCTCGGGCAGCGGCAGGTAGTGCAGCCCGGCGAATCCCAGCCCCATGGCGATCGATCCGACGATGCCCCGCACCGCGTGGGCCCGCACGTCATTCGTCCCTATTCCGCCCGGAAACGCGCCTTTCCAGGCCAGCCAGGCGACGATCACCGGCAGCGCCATGAAGGCACGAAAGAACATCGCTTCGCCCGCCGGGATCCGCTCCGCCGCCTTGATGAAGGCCGACATCAGCGTGAACACGGTGATCGCGCTCAGCATCAGAAAGATGCCCCGGACGGGGCTGTGGATCAGAGGGTCCGCTTGCGTGGCCATACCCCTGCCTAGCGCGACCGTCCGGAACCCGCCAGTGCCTGCGCCGGAATCCCGCGCCCGAAAGACCGGGCCCGGCACCCCGTCACTGCGGGGTCAGGCGCAGGATCTCTCCGAACGGGGCCGGCGCGTCGATCAGGATCAGCACGCTGCCGTCCCCGGCCACCTCCACGTCGCGCACCCGGCCCACGCCCTCGGCGATCCGCTCTTCGCCCACAACCTGGCCATCCTCGATCCGTAGCCGCACCAGCGACTGCGCCACCAGCCCGCTGGCCAGGGCATCGCCCTCCCAATCGAAGGCGTCACCGTCATAAAAGGTCAGCCCGCCCGGCGCGATCACCGGGTCCCAGTAATAGACCGGCTGCGCCATCCCCTCGGCCACGGCGATCCCGCCGCCCACGTCCGAACCATTGTAATTGATCCCATAGGAAATCACCGGCCAGCCGTAATTCACCCCCGGCTCGATCCGGTTCAATTCGTCCCCACCGCGTGGCCCATGCTCCAGCACCCAAAGCTGCCCGGCACCGTCCAGCGCCGCGCCTTGCGGGTTGCGATGCCCATAGGACCAGATGGATCCGAGACTGTCCTGCCCCGAAAACGGGTTATCCGCCGGCGGCGCCCCATCCAGCGCGTCGACCCGCACCACCTTGCCATAGGTCGTGCCCAGGTCCTGGGCCAGAACCCGTTCCTGCGGGGTGAAATGCTCGCCCAGGGTGATGAACGCATTCTCGCCCCCCGGGTCCAGCACGATACGGCTGCCGAAATGCATCGGGTTGGGCGATGGCGGGCTCTGCTCGAAGATCTCCCGCATGTCTTCCAGCAGGGTGCCATCTGCCGACAGGGTTCCCGTCGCCGCCGCCGTTACCGTGCCACCGCGAACCCGCTTGGCATAGGTGATCCAGACCCGCCGATCAGTCTCGAAATCGGGGCCGACGACGACATCCAGCAAACCGCCCTGGCGCCGCGCATCGACCTCGGGCACCCCGGAAATCGGCTCTGATACGGCCCCATCGGGGCCAACCCGCCTCAACGCCCCGCTGCGCTCGGTCACCAGGTAGCCGCCATCCGGCAGCGCCGCGATCCCCCAGGGCGTATCCAGCCCTTCAGCGAACCGCGTGACCGTGACCGCCGTTTCGGGCAGGGCCGGGGCGCGGGTCTGCGCCTCGAAGGCGGGCGCGAAATCGGCATTGGCCGGACCCTGTTCGACCTGGGCACTGGCCAGGGTCGGGATCATGGCAAGCAGGGGGATCAATCTCATGACGGCTCTCCTCTCAGGCGCTCCACGGCCCAGCGCGCGGCATCGGCGACCGCCGGGTCGGGGTCGAAAATCAGTCTCTGAACCGCCTCGATCAGCCCTAGAGCGCCGGAATTGCCGATCGCGTAGCAGACATTGCGCACGAAACGGTCCCGCCCGATCCGCTTGATCGGACTGCCCGAAAACATGGCGCGAAACCCCGCATCGTCCAGCGCCGCCAGATCGGCCAGTCCCGGCGCCAGCAATTCTTCGCGCGCGGCATAGCGCAGCTCGGTCGCCCGGGCGGCGAACTTGTTCCAGGGACAGACCGCCAGGCAATCGTCGCAGCCATAGATCCGGTTGCCCATCAGCGGCCGCAACGCCGCATCGACCGGCCCCTTGTGCTCGATCGTCAGGTAGGAAATGCAACGCCGCGCATCCAGCTGGAACGGGGCCGGAAAGGCCCGCGTCGGGCAGATATCCAGGCAGGCGGTGCAGGACCCGCAGTTTTCCCGCCCCGGCGCGTCCGGCGCCAGCTCGGCCGTGGTGAAGATCGCCCCCAGGAAGAACCAGTTGCCCAGTTCCCGGCTCAGCAGGTTGGTATGCTTGCCCTGCCAGCCCAACCCGGCCGCCTCGGCCAACGGCTTTTCCATCACCGGCGCGGTATCGACAAAGACCTTGATCTCGCACCCCGCCGCATCGACCAGCCAGCGCCCGACCCGCTTGAGCCGTTTCTTGACGATATCGTGGTAATCCCGGTTCTGCGCATAGACGCTGATCGCCGCCCGGTCGCGCCGCTCCAGCACCTCCAGCGGATCATGCGCCGGCGTATACAGCTCGGCCAGCATCACCACCGATCGGACCTCGGGCCACAGCGCCAGCGGATCGCCGCGCCAACTCATCCGCTCGGCCATCCAGCCCATCTGCCCGTGCCGCCCGGCCCCGACGAAATCCGCCAGCCGCCCGGGCAGCTCGGGAACGGCATCGGGCCGGCACACGCCCATGGCGGCGAACCCCTCGTCCAGGGCCTTCGCCGTCAGCCGTGCCTTGAGATCAGCCAAACCGCCCCCGTTTCTTCGGGTCAATAATACCCCTGGGAACGCGAGGGGCAGCGCCCCTCGCCCCGGTCGGGTTGGCGCAACCAATTCGAAACCGGGTCAGAAATCCAGGTCCGAATAATGCGCCGGCTGCGGAAAGCCGGGCACCTGGTCGGCCAGGATCGACCGAAACGCCGGCCGCGACTTGATCTTCGCATACCAATCCTTGACCGTCTCCGACCGGTTCCAGTCCACGTCCGAGATGTAGTCCAGGCAGCTCAGCTGCGCGGCAGCGGCGAAATCCGCCAGCGTCATCTGGTCGCCCGCCAGCCAGCGCCGCTGGTCCAGCAGCCAGGCCATGTAATCCAGGTGATACTTGATCGCCTTGGCCCCGGCCTTGACATTGGCGCTGTCCGGATAGCCGGTGCCCATCACCTTGCGGAACACCCGTTCGCCGATCAGCTTCTGCGTCACTTCGCGATGGAACTTGTCGTCGAACCAGGCCACCAGCCGGCGCACCTCGTAGCGCCCCTCGGGCCCCGAGGGCATCAGCGGCGGGGTCGGATGGGTTTCCTCGATATATTCGCAGATCGCCGTGCTCTCGGCCATGGTCCGGTTGCCCATCTTCAGGATCGGCACCTTGCCGGCGGGGTTGCGACGCAGGAAATCGGGATCCTGTTCCCAATAGCGTTCCTCGACCAGTTCCACCTCGATCTTCTTTTCCCCAAGCATCAGGCGAACCTTCCGCGAAAACGGGGACAAGGGGTAATGATAGAGACGGTTCATCGCACGTGCACCTGTATCGGGATCGCCCCCCTCCTTGCCGCGAAACCGCGCGCGATTCAACTGCCGCGGCGCGGCGTGGCCCTTACTGAAAGCATTCCGCCCGTCCGTCGCGGTCGATCGTCGCGGCCCCGTCCATGATCGACCGGGTCCGGTCGCGCACCCAGTCCGACGGCTCCGAGGCCGACCAACCCTTGGGGTTGGGCAGCACCGCCGCCAGCCGCGCCGCCTGCAAGGCGGACAGATCCCGGGCGGATACACCGAAATAATGCCGTGCGGCCGCCTCCACGCCGAACACGCCCGTATCGAATTCGGCCACGTTCAGATAGACCTCCAGGATCCGCTCCTTGCCCCAGATGCTTTCGACCAGCGGCGTCCAGCCGGCCTCTACCGCCTTTCGGAACCAGGACCGGCCATGCCAGAGATAGACGTTCTTGACCGTCTGCTGGCTGATCGTCGACGCACCGCGCCCACGCCCGTCGGCGATGGCGGCGCGGATCGCGGTGATGTCCAGCCCCCAATGCCGACAGAAATTCACATCTTCGGCGGCCACGGCCGAGCGGCGCATATGGGGCGAAATCTCTTCCAGCGGCACCCAGTCCTGCGCGACAGGGCCGCTGCGCCGCCCCTCGGCCCACATATAGGGCGTGGTCGGCGGGTTCACCCAGGAATAGAACGCTGTCGCCAATATCACCAGGCCAAGCACGGCAACGCCCCCCCTCAGGATCCAGCCCACAACTGAGCGGGCCCGCCTGCGAAAGGCAAGCCAGATCGCGCCCAGGGCCAGGACTGCCCAGACCATCGGGATACTCCTCGCAATCCGCCATTTTCGACAGCGCCGCCGCCTCGGGTCATAAGACCCGCCCGGGTCCGGGCGTCAAGCAGGGCAGGTCACGCCGCCTGGGCCATGTTGCCGGCCAACACCGCCGCCTCGGTGGCGCGCAGGACCGGTCGCGCCGTGCGCCAGGCCGGGGCCCGGGCCGGGACGGTCAGCTCGGGAAACAACGCCGTCAACTCGCTGCGCAGGGCCGCATCGCCCTGCAGCATGTAGTCGCCGGGATGAAAGCTTTCGCTGTCGACGCCTTCGGCCCGGACGATTTCATGCCGATCGAACATCAGGTGATGATAGGTCACCACAGGGCGCGGCGCGACCTGCACCGACCGGCCATCGACCAGATGCTTGGCGGCGACCAGGATTTCATCCTGACCGTAATACAGTTCGGCCTGCCAGCCGCGGATCAGGACCCGGTGCTGGGGCGACAGGAACAATGCACGGTCATTGCCGATCGCCCCCGGGGCAAAGCGGATCGGGGCGAAATCGCCACCCCCCCGCACGGCGCGCGCGCCGACCCAGCGCACCGGCTGCAAGCCCCGGTCCAGCGTGTCGACCAGGTCGCCCACCACGATCCGCTCGATCGGGCGGGGGCCCAGCGCGGTGTCCAGCAGGGTGCCGGCAACGAAACAGGGCGGACCCATGTCGCTGACATTCAACGGCCCCTGCGTGTTGACCCACGTCGAGGACACGAAGGTGCCGTTCTCCAGGACCTGCCCGTCGGTCGGGGTAAAGACCTGGGTCCCGTTCGCCAGATAGAAGGTGATGCCGGTATAGGTGACATTGCCCACGCCCGGCACGTTCACCGTGACCGTGTCGCCGGGATAGGATTGGGTGATGTCGGACCCGTTGACGCTGTCATTGTCGAACGCGTCGAAATCCAGATCGTCATTCTGATCGGTCAGCGACAGGACCGAGAAATTCAGAGTCGCGCCGACGCCCGGCGGGTTCGCCGGGTCCAGGAAAAAGAACTGGTCCGTATATGTCGTCGGCATCTCGACCACTTCACGATTACTTCGGTCAACAATGCCGATCCTGCCTGCCGATTATGGCCAGGTTCGGGAACAATTAAGGTTACCCGCGGGTGAATTTGCGAAAGGCCCGCGCAGCATGCCTCTGCGCAACCTTTTGATTTCAAATGAAACGCATGAAAAAGGCCCGCGCAATCCGGGTTGCGCGGGCCTGAAACGGCCGCTCGGGCCGCCGTGATTGTGGCGTTACTCGGCCGGCATGGCCGCCGCCTCGGTGCTGAGCGGCACGGGCAGATGCACCAGCATCTCCCTGGGGCAAACCTGCAGGAAATGCCCGCACTCCAGGTCCCAGTGCTGCAGGATGTCGGCGGCGCGGCGGCTGCCGGTTTCGGCGGCGTGACGCTCCACCAGGCCCTTCAGCTGGTCTTCCCAATGGTCGACGGTCACCGGGCAGGTCACCAGGGTTTCCATGTTCATCAGGTCCGGCGCCAGCCGCTCGGGGTCATACAGATAGGCCATGCCGCCGGTCATCCCGGCGCCGAAATTGGCCCCGATCGGGCCCAGGATCACGGCGATGCCGCCGGTCATGTATTCGCAACCGTTGGACCCGCAGCCCTCGACCACGACCCTGGCACCGGAATTGCGCACCGCGAACCGCTCTCCGGCCCGGCCGGCGGCGAACAGGTAGCCGTCGGTCGCGCCATAAAGCACGGTGTTGCCGATGATCGTGTTGTCCGCGGCCACCAGCGGGCTCTGCATCGGCGGACGCACCACGATGGTGCCGCCCGACAGCCCCTTGCCGACGTAATCGTTGGCATCACCCGACACTTCCAGCTTCAGCCCCGGCGCGGCAAAGGCGCCAAGCGATTGCCCGGCCGAGCCTTTCAGCTTCACCGTCAGGTGGTCGGGTTGCAGCTGGTTGCGCATGCCGAAATTGCGCACGATATGGCTCGACGTGCGCGTGCCGATGGTCCGCAGCGTGTTCTGCACCGCGTATTCCAGCTGCATCTTCTCGCCGTCTTCCAGGAAGCGGTGGGCATCGGCGACGATCTGCGCATCCAGCGTATCGGGCACCGGGTTGCGCGGCTTGTTGCGGTCATAGACGATCTCGCTCGACCCATCGACCGAGATCAGCAGCGGGTTCAGGTCTAGATCGTCCAGATGCGCCGCGCCGCGGCTGGTCTGGGCCAGCAGGTCGGCCCGGCCGATCACCTCGTCCAGCGACCGGGCGCCGATTTCGGCCAGGATCTCGCGCACCTCGGCGGCGTAGAAGGTGATCAGGTTGACCACCTTGTCCGCATTGCCGGTGAACTTTTCCCGCAGCCGCGGATCCTGGGTGCAGACCCCCACCGGGCAGGTGTTCGACTGGCACTGGCGCACCATGATACAGCCCATGGCGATCAACGCGGCGGTGCCGATGCCGTATTCCTCGGCCCCCATCATCGCCGCCATGACGATGTCGCGCCCGGTGCGCAGCCCGCCGTCGGTGCGCAGCGTCACCCGGTCGCGCAGGTTGTTCATCGCCAGAACCTGATGCGCCTCGGTCAGGCCCATTTCCCACGGCAGGCCGGCATATTTGATCGAGGTCGCGGGCGAGGCCCCGGTGCCGCCGTTATGCCCCGAAATCAGGATCACGTCCGCCTTGGCCTTGGCCACCCCGGCGGCGATGGTGCCGACGCCCGAGGACGCCACCAGCTTGACCGTCACCTTGGCGCGCGGATTGATCTGCTTGAGGTCATAGATCAGCTGCGCTAGGTCCTCGATCGAATAGATGTCGTGGTGCGGCGGGGGGCTGATCAGCGTCACCCCCTTGGTCGAATGGCGCAGCCGCGCGATCAGGTCGGTGACCTTCATGCCGGGCAGCTGGCCGCCCTCGCCGGGCTTGGCGCCCTGGGCGACCTTGATCTCAAGCTCTTCGCATTGGTTGAGGTATTCCGCCGTCACGCCGAACCGGCCCGACGCCACCTGCTTGATCTTGGCGGACGGGTTGTCGCCATTGGGTTCGGGCACGAAATGCGCCGGATCCTCGCCGCCCTCGCCGCTGTCGGACTTGGCGCCGATCCGGTTCATCGCCACGTTCAGCGTCTTGTGCGCCTCGGGGCTCAGCGCCCCCAGCGACATCCCCGGCGTCACGAACCGCTTGCGGATGGAGGTGATGCTTTCCACCTCTTCGATCGGGATCGACTTGCCCAGGGGCTTGATCGACAGCAGGTCGCGCAGATGGATCGGCGGGTTCGCCTGCATCGCATTCGAATATTGCTTCCACAGCTCGTAGGACGCCCGGTCGCAGGCCGATTGCATCAGATGCATGGTGCGCGCTTCCCAGGCATGGGTCTCGCCCGATTTGCGCGCCTTGTAGAACCCGCCGACCGGCAGCACCTCCTGGCCACTGCGCCAGCCGCGGGCATGGACCTCTTCTGCCTTGCGCTGGATGCCGCTGACGCCGATGCCGGAAATCCGGCTGTGCATGCCCGGGAAATATTCCGCGACCATCGCGCGGCTCAGGCCCACGGCCTCGAAGTTCAGCCCGCCGCGATACGAGGAAATCACCGAAATCCCCATCTTGGCCATGATCTTGAGCAGCCCCTGGTCGATCGCGGTGCGATACCTGGCCACCGCCTCGGTCAGGGTCAGGTCCAGCAGACCGCGTTCGATCCGGTCGTCCAGGCTGTCCTCGGCCAGGTAGGGGTTCACCACCGTAGCACCGCAACCGATCAGCACCGCGAAGTAATGCGGATCGATGCATTCCGCCGCGCGCACGTTGATCGAACAGAAGGTCCGCAGCCCCTTGCGCGTGAGCCAGGAATGCACCGCGCTGGTGGCCAGGATCATCGGCATCGGCACCTTGTCCGGGCCCTGCAGGTGATCGGTCAGGGTCAGGTGCCCGGCGCCCGAGCGCACGGCATCCTCGGCCTCTTCGCGGATCCGGTGCAGCGCGGCGCGCAGCGCGCCCTCGCCCGCATCGGCGGCAAAGGTGCAGTCGATCTCGGTGCAGGGCGCGTTGAACGCCGCCTGCATCGCCTCCCATTGGGCATTGCCCACGAACGGGCTGTCCAGCACCAGGATCTCCGTCTGCGAGGAATCCTCGTCCAGCACGTTCTTGAGGTTGCCGAACCGGGTCTTGAGGCTCATCACCCGGTATTCGCGCAAGCTGTCGATCGGCGGGTTGGTCACCTGGCTGAAATTCTGCCGAAAGAAATGGCTCAGCGGGCGGTATTGCGAACTCAGCACCGCCGCGGGCGTGTCATCGCCCATGCTGGCCAGCGCCTCCTTGCCGTCCTCGGCCATCGGCAGCAGGATCTGTTCCAGCTCTTCCATGCTGTAACCGGCGGCGATCTGCCGCTTGCGCAGCTCGGGGCCCTGGAACAGCGGCATTTCGGTCATGCCGCCGATGGTTTCGTCCAGCTCGTTGATCTTGCCGACCCAGTCGCCGAAGGGCTGGGCATGGGCCAGCTTGTCCTTGATCTCGGTGTCGTGGAACAGCTTGCCCTCGGTCATGTCGACGGCGATCATCTGGCCCGGGCCCAACGCGCCCTTTTCCTTCACGGCCCTTTCGTCGGTCGGCACCATGCCCACCTCGGAGCCCGCGATCAGCAGGTTGTCGCCGGTCACGACATAGCGCATCGGCCGCAGGCCGTTGCGGTCCAGCCCGCCGCAAACCCAGCGGCCATCGGTCATCGCCAGCGCCGCGGGACCGTCCCAGGGTTCCATCACCGAGTTGCAATAGGAATACATGTCGCGCCAGGCCTGGGGCAGTTCCGTCGCCTGTTTGGACCAGCTTTCCGGCACCATCATCGTCTTGGCCATCGGCGCATTGCGCCCGGCCCGCACCAGCACCTCGAACACCGCATCCAGCGCGGCGCTGTCGGACGACCCATGGGCGACGATCGGCTTGATATCCTCGGCCATGTCGCCGAAGGCGGCGCTGGCCATGCGGATTTCGTGGCTCTTCATCCAGTTCAGGTTGCCCTTGAGCGTGTTGATCTCGCCGTTATGGGCCAGCATCCGGAACGGCTGGGCCAGCCACCATTGCGGGAACGTGTTGGTCGAATAGCGCTGGTGATAGATCGCGAAGGCGGACTCAAAACGCTCGTCCTTCAGGTCGGGATAGAATTCGGCCACCTGCTCGGCCAGCATCATGCCCTTGTAGATGATCGACCGGCAGGACAGCGAGGCCAGGTAAAGCTCTCGCACCCCGGCCGCCGCGGCGGCCTTTTCGATCCGGCGACGGATCACGTAAAGCTCGCGTTCGAAGCTTTCCTCGTCGATCCCCTTGGCGTTCGAGATCAGGATCTGCTCGATCTCGGGCCGGGTCGCGTTGGCCTTTTCGCCCAGCACCTCGGTATTCACCGGCACGTGGCGCCAGCCATAGATGTAATGCCCCATCCGCAGCACTTCGCTTTCCACGATCGTGCGGCAGGTTTCCTGGGCGCCGAAATCCGTGCGCGGCAGGAACACCTGGCCCACCGCCATCAACTGATCGCGGTGCGGCCTGTGGCCGGTGCGCTCGACCTGGTCATAAAAGAACGCGACCGGGATCTGCACATGAATCCCCGCGCCGTCGCCGGTCTTGCCATCGGCATCCACCGCGCCCCGGTGCCAGACCGCCTTGAGCGCGTCGATCCCGTTCTGCACCACCTGGCGCGACGGGGTGCCGTCGATGCTGACGACCAGCCCGACACCGCAATTCGCGGTCTCGTGTTCGGGCCGCCACAAGCCGTGCTCGGCCATCCAGTCGCGCTTGGCCTGCTCGTTTCGGGCCCAGTCTGCATCATGGGGGGTCATGGTCGCTCTCCTTGATCGGGACCGTGCCGGGCGGGTCCCGGCACGGATCGGCGAATGGTCAGTAATCCATCATGTCGTAGATCCGCATCGACGCCTCGGCGGTGCCGTCGATGGCCAGCGGGGCGGCGCCGTCGATGCTGTCCATCACCGCCTTGAAGGTAACCGAGATGCGCACCCGGTCCGGCCCTTCGCAGGTGACGGACTCCACGGCGGCGACGGCATTGTCATAGGTTTCCCAGGTCGCGGTGATCATCTCGGTCGCGTCGACCTCGTCATAGAACACCGCCGGATCGGTCGCGACCCAGCGGTCGCCGCGACGCTCGACGCTGACCAGGACGTGCTGGATGAAACCGGGAACCTCGCCGTAATAGTAATCGACCTCGAAGAAATCGACCGCGTCGCAGGCAACACCGTTGTTCACGCCATCGGCATAGGCTTCGGGAGACATCCATTGCGGCCCGGGCCCGACCGGGTCCAGCCCGAAGGCACCGCCGGTGACGGTGTGGCGTGCCTCAACGGGGCCGGACAAGGCAAAGCTGCCCGTGAACGCATCCTGCGCAAGGGCGGGGAGGGCCGCAAGGCACAGAACGGCGGCGGTGATCGGGGTATTCATCTGGAAATCTCCTCGGTGGTATCGATCGACAACAAAGACATGACCATCCCGCAGCCATGTTTGGGATTGCGGGACAGGAAACCCGGTTCACCGGGCAGGATGAACTCTACCGGTGCGCCGTCGGTTTCGAAACTGTCATCGGGCATCACGTAGCTGCTTTGCCCCGACAGGAACATGCGCCAATCCGGATGCACGTATTCCCGACCGGTGCCGCGCCAGACCTCGGTCCCGTCAGCCATGGTCGCGACGATCTCGTATTCCGTGCGCAACAGGCGCTGACCGTCGATCACCACCTCGTCGCCGGTCAGCCGGTCGAACCCGACATAGCGCGTCGGCCCGATTTCGGGGCTTTCGGTGACGAAATCCCAGCTGTCATACCCTTCGGCCAGCAATGCGCTCATCGAGGACCGGTCCGCCGGCGCCGCCTCCAGAACCTCGGAATGCATCGACCGGTAGTGCCGGCTGGCCATCCACTGCGCCTCGGCGTCGATCGTGCCGGAATAGGACAACCCCTCTTCGTCCAGGTCGACGCGGTGCTGATAGCCCTCCGGATCGCCCGCGCAGGTAAAGTGGTGCGAGACGGAGCAATCGCGCATCTGGATGGTCACATAGGCGCGGCACCCCTCGGGCAGCGGATAGACATCCTGCGCCGCCACCGGCGCGGCCAGAAGGGCGATCAGCACGGCCCCCCTCATTGCCCGATCTCCGCCAGGCTCAGCACGACCGAACAATCCTGCACCGGATCGCGCGCCAGAAAACCCGGCTCGCCCGGAAAGGCGAAATCGACCGGCGTGTTGTCCGTTTCGGTGACGCCGTTGGCCGAGGTGACCCGCCGCACGCCGCTGACGAAGGTGCGCCAATCGGGATGGATATATTCGCGCCCCGACACCCGGAACAATTCGGCCCCCGCCGCGTCAAAGGCGGTCAGCTCGAAATCGGTCTCGCGCAGGGGCACCCCGTCGATCTCGACCACCACGCCGGTCAACCCGTCGCGCCCGACATAGCGGGTCACGCCGTAAAGGTCGGACGTGGTTTCGAAATCGAAATCATCGGCGCCGGTTTCCAGAAGTTCGGTGAACGACGCGGCATCGCGGATCCGTGGCCCCAGCGTATCGGTATGCCCGGCGGTCACGTGAAAGCTTTCGACCCATTGCGCCTCTGCGTCGATGATGCCGAGGTAGTCCAGCCCGTCCTCGCCCAGATCGGCGCGGCGCTGCTGGCCCGGCGGGTCGCCGGCGCAGGTGAACAGATGCGTGACGACACAGCCGCGTTTCTGGATCGTGACATAGCCCTCGCAACCCTCGGGCAGGGCAAAGCTCTGGTTCGCCGCCGCGGGGGCCGCGACCAGCACGAACAGGATCGACGCGATCGTCTTCATCTTGCCTTCACCCTCCGGGTCAGTGCCGTTGACCTTGTCGCGCCGGGACCGTGCCACAACGTCGACGTGAAACCGGCGTTCCGCCGACGCCGTGCAGCATCCTTATTCCGCCGCCACCGAGGCGCTTTGCGTGACATAATCCAGAATTGCGTCAGACGCATCACGGCCGTCCCGGATCGCCCAGACCACCAGCGACGCCCCGCGCACGATATCGCCGGCGGCAAAGACACCTTCCAGGCTGGTCTGGCCGCTGCCGAACTCGGCCCGGATCGTGCCCCAGCGGGTCACGTCCAGCCCGTCGACGCCCCACAATTTCGGCAGGTCCTCGGGTTCGAAGCCCAGCGCCTTGATCACCAGGTCGGCGTCTTCGACATAATCGCTGCCCTCGATCAGTTCGGGCATCTGGCGGCCGCTGGCATCGGGGGCGCCCAGGCGCATCTTCTGCACCATCACGCCGGAAACCGGCCCGGCGACCTTGCCGGCATCCGTCATGTCGGTGACGCTCGGGTCGCCGGCAAAGCCCTTGGGCGCGCTCAGCCAGACGAAATCGACACCCTCTTCCTCGGCATTCTGCACCTCGCGCTGCGACCCGGGCATGTTCGCCTTGTCCCGCCGATACAGGCATTTCACGCTGGTCGCGCCCTGCCGGATCGCGGTGCGCACGCAATCCATCGCCGTGTCGCCGCCGCCGATCACCACCACCTTCTTGCCGGCGGCGTTCAGCGTGCCGTTGTCGAATTCCTCGACATCGTCGCCGAAACTCTTGCGGTTCGACGCGACAAGATAGTCGATCGCCCGCACGATCCCGGTCGCCTCGGACCCCGGCAGCTGCAGATCGCGGCTCTTGTAGACCCCGGTGGCGATCAGAACCGCGTCATGCTTGCCGCGGATCGCGTCGAACGACAGGTCCTCGCCCACGTTGCACTTGTAGACGATCTCGACCCCGCTTTGTGCCAGCTGGTCCATGCGGCGCATGACCACGTCCTTTTCCAGCTTGAAGCCGGGAATGCCATAGGTCAGCAGCCCGCCGCCGCGGTCATAGCGGTCATAGACCGTGACCTGCAGTCCGGCCCGGCGCAGCCGGTCGGCCGCGGCCAGCCCGGCGGGGCCGGCGCCGATGATGCCGACGCTTTCGGGCCGTTCCCGCGCGGGGCGCACCGGCTGGACCCAGCCGTTTTCCCAGGCGGTATCGGTGATGTATTTCTCGACCGCGCCGATGGTCACGGTGCCGTGGCCCGATTGCTCGATCACGCAATTGCCTTCGCACAGGCGGTCCTGCGGGCAGATCCGGCCGCAGATCTCGGGAAAGGTATTGGTGGACTGGGCCACCTCATAGGCTTCCTCCAGCCGGCCCTCGGCGGTCAGGCGCAGCCAGTCGGGGATGTTGTTGTGCAGCGGGCAATGCGACTGGCAATAGGGCACGCCGCACTGGCTGCAGCGGGCGGCCTGTTCTTCGGCCTTGGCCTCGGCGTATTCGGCGTAGATCTCGTGGAAATCCTGCCGGCGCAGGCTGGCGTCGCGCTTGTCGGGCATGTCTCGTTCGACATCGACGAATTTCAGCATCTTCTGGGTCGCCATATGGGTGCCTCTTTCCAGTCCTTCCGCCCGAGGCGCTTGTCTAATCCGGGTTCGCGGAAAAGAAAAGTCATAAACACTGACCTAGTTTGACGGTTTCAGCCCTTGCGCTGCCGCATTGGGAGAGGTTTCCGCGAAAATTAGTTCCGAATTGATACCTATCTACGCCCTTTCCCCGCAAATTCCGTGATTTACAAAGGCAGGGCCGAATCACCGAAGGCGCGCCATGCCGCTGTTCACCCTTGTCCTTGTCGCCCTGATCCAGGGCATCACCGAATTTCTGCCGGTCTCGTCCTCCGGCCACCTGATCCTGTTGCCCGAACTGACCGGGATGCAGGACCAGGGCCAGGTCATCGACGTCGCCGTCCATGTCGGCACGCTGTTCGCCGTGATCCTGTATTTCTGGCGTGATGTGCGCACCGCCTTTTTCGGCCTCGGCCGCCTGCTGCGCGGGCGGGTCGATACCGCCGGCGCCTTCCTTGCGCTGTGCCTGATCATCGCCACGATCCCGGCGGTGCTGTTCGGGCTGGTGCTCAAGCTGACCGGGCTGGATGACATGATGCGGTCGATGGCGGTGATCGGCTGGACCATGCTGATCTTCGGGCTGGTGCTGTATTGGGCCGACCAGAAGGGCGCGACCGACCGCACCGCCCCGCAATGGAGCCTGCGCCACGCGGTGATCATGGGGCTGTGGCAGGCGCTGGCGCTGATCCCGGGCACCTCGCGCTCGGGCATCACCATCACCGCCGGGCGCATGCTGGGCTATGGCCGCGACAGCGCGGCGCGGCTGGCCATGCTGATGTCGATCCCGATCATCGTCGCCTCGGGCGTGCTGCTGGGCGCCGAGGTGATCGTCACCGCCGATGCCCGCGCCGCCCGCGACGGCGCCATCGCCGCCGCGCTGGCTTTCGTATCGGCACTTGCCGCGCTCAGCCTGATGATGCGCCTTCTGCGCACCGTCAGCTTCACCCCCTACGTGATCTACCGCGTCGCCTTGGGCATCGTGCTGCTGGTGATCGCCTACAGCTAGGCCTTGAGGTTGCGGGCGCTGTCCTTGATCTCGGCATATTGCCCGGACTTGCGGAACCGCCACAGGTAGTCGGGCAGGATCGCCTCCATCGCCTGGGGCTGGATGCCCAGGGCCTCGAATCCCTGCGCGCCATCGGCCACGACGTTGTCCACGCCCAGGCTCTTGACCTGGTCGGCGGTGATCGGCGGCGTGACGATGTTGAACGTCGCGGCACGGAGGATGTTGAAGCCCCAGGCCATCACCCGCGCGATCCAGAACGGCATGTTCCAGATCAGCCGGCGGCGCCGGATCACGCCCAGCATGTCGCGCATCAATTCGCGGAAGGTCGCGACCTCGGGCCCGCCCAGTTCGAACAGGCCCTGCGCCGTGCCCTCGACCCCCATCACCGCGGCCTGCGCCACGTCGTCGACATGGACCGGCTGGAACCGGGTCTTGCCGCCCACCACCGGCAGCACCGGCGACATCATCGCCATCCCGGCGAAGCGGTTGAAGAAATCGTCCTCGGGTCCGAACAGCACCGACGGGCGCAGGATCATCGCGCCCGGCATATGCCGCAGCACCGCCTGTTCGCCCAGCGCCTTGGTGCGGGCATAGGTGCTGGGGCCGTCCGCATCGGCACCGATCGCGCTGATCTGAACCATGCGCGTCACGCCCTGCTCGGCGGCGATCCGGGCGATCCGCTCGGCGCCTTCGTGCTGGACCGCGGCGAAATTGTTCTTGCCATGGGCATCGAAGGTGCCGACGCAATTGACCACCGCATCGGCGCCGCGCATCACCGCGCGCACGCTGTCATCGTCGCGGATGTTGCAGAATACAGGCTCCACCTGGCCGACGGCGCCATAGGGGCGCACGAACATCGCCTGGTTGGGATCGCGCACCGCGACCCGGATGCGCCAGCCCTTGGCGGCAAGCCGCCGCGCGATGTAACGGCCCAGGAACCCCGACCCGCCATAAATCGTGACAAGCTTGCTCATTCGCGCTCTCCCTCGATCCGGCTCGGGGTTTTCTGTATCGTCCGTGTCGCCGCCGAACAAGGCGCATTCCGGCAGCCCGGAGACCGCAACGCGGATTTCGCCGCAAATCCCGTTGACAGCCCCGCCGCGGCATCCTAAACGGCGGCCTCACGTTACCTGCCCAGGTGGCGGAATTGGTAGACGCGCTGGTTTCAGGTACCAGTGGCCGAAAGGTCGTGGAAGTTCGAGTCTTCTCCTGGGCACCATTCCTTCCTCCCCGCCGGCCTTCGGGCCGCGGGGACGAAAGACCCCCCGAACCGACAACAGATCACGGCCACAGCGCCGCGACGATCGCGTCCAGCCCATCGGTCAGCGCGGCCGGGCCGGGCTGCAGGATCAGCGGTGACTTGATTTCGACGATGCGGTCCTCGGCCACCGCCGGGATCGCGGCCCAGCCGTCGCGGGCGGCGATCTTTTCGGGTCGCACCTTCTTGCCGCACCACGAGGCCAGGATCACCCGGGGCGCCGCCGCGATCACCTGCGCGCCGGTGACGACCCGATCCGGCGCCGCCGGCTGCGCGGCCAGATCGGCGAACACGTCTCGGCCCCCGGCGATGTCGATCAGCTCGGACACCCAGCCGACACCGCTGATCATCGGCTCGTCCCATTCCTCGAAATAGACCGGCACCGGGTCGCGCCCGGCGACACGTGCCGCCACGTCCGACAGCCGTGCCGCGTAGCCCGCGGCCAGCGCCTCGGCCCGGTCCGGCACACCGGTCAGAGCGCCCAGGCTGCGGATCATCGCCAGAATACCGGCGATGTCGCGCTGGTTGTAGCCGATCACGGTGATGCCGGCGGCCATCAGTTCGGCTGCGATATGGCGTTGAATGTCCGAAAACAGCAGCACGACATCCGGCTCCAGCGCCAGCACCTTGGGCAGATCGGCCGAGGTGAAGGCCGACACCCGGGGCTTGTCCCTGCGCACCCCGGGCGGGCGCACCGCATAGCCCGATACGCCCACGATCCGGTCCTGCTGGCCCAACAGATACAGCGTCTCGACCGTTTCCTCGGTCAGGCAGACGATGCGCTCGGGCGGAAAGCGGCGCAGGCTCACAGCAGGGCCCGCCGCGCGCGCGCCCCGCCCCGGCGCCGGGCGCGCGGCAAGGCCAGGTCCAATGGCCGGGGCGGCACGGCGAGCGAGGCGACCAGCAGGTCGCAGAACGCCGCCACCGCCGGATCGGTCGCTGCCAGGGGGTCCGCATGGGCCAGCGCCCGAAGCGCGGCGCGGCGGTAATCGCCACCGCCGGGCAACAGCCCAATCCACTGGATAAAACCCATCCGGCCCAGTTCGGCCGCCCTGTCGGGGTCGGTCACGTCGACCTGAAGGCCGACCAATACACGGTCTATCATCATCCTTGCGCCCTCCGCGCGATGGGGACGGGGCGGTCGGGGGGCCGGGACAGGGGCACAGCGGACGGGCCGATGCGGCATCTGGCGGCACCTGCCGGGACACCCCGCCCGGATTGCAGTGACACGCGGCCCCGAACGGAGCCACGGTGACGGCAGGTCTCCTGACTTGCGGGTCGTCGCTTGCCGAACCTTCCCGGGCCATCGGCCCAGTGGCTGTTTCGGGTCGCTCGCCGCCTACAGTTGCGGGGGCAGTCGCGGCCTTGCCCGATCCCGGGCGCACCGCGTTCCCTTTTGCACCCCGTCCCGCCCATCGGGCGCCACGGGGACCGTCACGCCCAATCGGTAGGCCCTGGCCGCCCCCGCCGTCAATCGCCGATTGCGACCAGTGCCGTTGCCCCGCCCGGCCAAAAGCCGTATCGACGACGCCAGCATCACGCATGAGGGCCCCATGGCGAACCATCTTTACATGACCGATCTGCCCGACGGGCTGGACCTGGGCCCTGTCGTCGCCATCGATTGCGAAACCATGGGCCTGATCCCCGGCCGCGACCGGCTGTGCCTGGTGCAGATGTCGGGCGGCGACGGCGACGCCCACATGGTGCAGATCCGCAAGGGCCAGACCGAGGCGCCGAACCTGACCCGGATGCTGGCCGATCCGGCCGTGCTCAAGCTGTTCCATTTCGGCCGCTTCGACATCGCCGCGCTCTACAAGACCTTCGGCGTGCTCTGCGCCCCGGTCTGGTGCACCAAGATCGCCTCCAAGCTGGTGCGCACCTACACCGACCGGCACGGGCTCAAATTCCTGCTGGCCGAACTGCTGAACATCGACATCTCCAAGCACCAGCAGATGAGCGATTGGGGCGCCGAAACCCTGTCCGAGGCACAGCTGGAATATGCCGCGTCGGACGTGCTGTATCTGCACCGCCTGAAAGAGGCGCTGGACGACCGTCTGGCCCGCGAAGGCCGGGCCGAGATCGCCCAGGCCTGTTTCGATTTCCTGCCGATGCGCGCCCGGCTCGACCTGGCCGGCTGGCCGGAACAGGACATCTTCGCGCACTGACATGACCCAGCCCGACACCTATCTTGACACCGCCCGCCGCGTCATCCGGCACGAGGCCGATGCCCTGACCACCCTTGCCGACGCCATCGGCGACAGCTTTTCCCGCGCCGTTGCGATGATCCTGGCCGCGAAGGGCCGCGTCATCGTCTCGGGCATGGGCAAATCCGGCCATATCGCGCACAAGATCGCCGCCACGCTGGCCTCGACCGGAACGCCGGCGCAATTCGTCCACCCGGCCGAGGCCAGCCATGGCGACCTGGGCATGGTCACACGGGACGATGTGGTCCTGGCCGTGTCGAATTCCGGAGAAACCCCGGAACTGGCCGACCTGCTGGCCTATACACGGCGCTTTTCGATCCCGCTGATCGGGCTGTGCAGCCGCGCCGACAGCACCCTGGCCCAGCAATCGGACGTGGCCCTGGTGATGCCCCGCATCCCCGAGGCCTGCACCACCGGCAAGGTTCCGACCACCTCGACCACCATGACGCTGGCCCTGGGCGATGCGCTGGCCGTCGCGTTGATGGAACACCGCGCCTTCACCCCCGAGGATTTCCGCGCCTTCCATCCCGGCGGCTCGCTGGGGGCGCAATTGTCCAGGGTCGGCGATCTGATGCATGGCGGCGACATGCTGCCGCTGGTGGGCGAGGACACCCCGATGTCGGCCGCGCTGCTGGAGATCAGCCGGAAGGGCTTCGGCGTGGTCGGCGTCGTCGACGGCACCGGCGATCTTGTCGGCATCATCACCGATGGCGACCTGCGGCGGAACATGGACGGGCTGCTCGACCACACCGCCGGCCGGGTCATGACCCGCGACCCCCGCAGCATCGGCCCCGACATGCTGGCCGAACAGGCGCTTGCGGCCATGAACGATCACAAGATCACCTGCCTGTTCGTGGTCGATCCGCCCGCATCCCGCAATCCGGTCGGGATCCTGCATATCCACGACTGCCTGCGCGCCGGGATCGTCTGAGCCATGATGCCCGCCGACAACGCCTATTCCCGCGTCATCGGCATCCTCAAGGTCGTGCTGCCGCTGACCGCGCTGGCGCTTCTGGCGACGCTGTTCCTGTTCGCGCGCGCGCCTGTCGGCGAAGGCGACATCCCCTTTGCCGAAATCGAGGACATCGCCCGTGAATCGCGCCTGACCCAGGCCCGGATCAGCGGCGTGACCGATGACGGCGCGGTTTTCACCCTCTCGGCGCGCGGCGCGAGGCCGGCCAACGGCGCCGTCACCGTCGACGGGATCGAGGCCCGGATCGACGCGACCGACGGCACCGGAATCGAGATCACCGCCGGGATGGGGACGCTCGATACCGACAGCCAGGTGGCGCGGCTGACCGGGCTGGCGCGGCTGGAAACCTCCAGTGGCTACCAGATGGAAACCGCCGGGCTGATCGCCGACCTGGCGACCGGAACCGTGACCAGCGACGGCGCCCTCGAAATCCAGGCCCCCTACGGGACGCTCACCGCCGGACGGGTCACGGTGGAAACCAATGCCGACGGCGCTGGCGCGCGAATGGTTTTCAATGACGGCGTCCGGCTGATATACCAACCGCAAATTCAGGATTGAGTCCCGTGCGTTTCCTTATTGCTGCATTCGCCCTTCTGGCCGCGACCGGCCCCGGCCTGGCCCAGACCGACATCACCCTGGGCGGCATCAGCGCCGATCCCGGCGACCCGGTCGAGGTCAGCGCCGACAGCCTGTCGGTCGACCAGGATACCGGCCTTGCGGTCTTTACCGGCAATGTCGTCGTCGGCCAGGGCGATCTGCGGCTGTCGGCCGGCCAGGTCACCGTGCGTTACGACGAGGCCACCGGCGATATCACCACGCTCGACATCAGCGGCGGCGTCACCTTCGTGACCGCGACCGAAGAGGCAGAGGCCGACTCGGCCACCTACGATATCTCGGGCGGTGTGCTGGTTCTGACCGGCAACGTCCTGTTGTCCCAGGGCGCCAGCGCGACCTCTGCCGACCGGATGCGCGTCGACCTGGAAAGCGGCGCCGCCCAGATGGACGGGAACGTCCGCGTCATCTTCAACCAGGGCGATCAGTGATGGCGCCCGCCCCGACGCTGACCGTCACCGACGGCGATGTCGGGCTGCGCGTGGTCAACCTGCGCAAGAGCTATCGCAAACGGCTGGTGATACGCGATGTCAGCCTGACGCTGGGTCGGGGCGAGGTCGTGGCCCTGCTGGGGCCCAACGGGTCGGGCAAGACGACCTGTTTCTACATGATCGCCGGCCTCGTCACCCCCGAGGCGGGTCACGTGATCATCGACGGGCGCGACGTGACGCCGCTGCCGATGTATCGCCGCGCCAGGATGGGCATCGGCTACCTGCCGCAGGAAATGTCGATCTTTCGCGGCCTCAGCGTCGAGGACAACATCCTCGCCATCCTCGAAATCGCCGAACCGGACCGCCACCGCCGGCGCGAGCGGCTCGAGGAATTGCTGTCCGAATTCTCGATCGAGCATTTGCGGCGGGCACCGGCCATGGCGCTGTCGGGCGGGGAACGGCGGCGCGCGGAAATCGCCCGCTGCCTGGCCGCCGATCCCAAATACGTGCTGCTGGACGAACCCTTTGCCGGGGTCGATCCGATCGCGGTCGGCGAAATCCGCGGGCTGGTCGCCGACCTCAAGACCCGCGGGATCGGCGTGCTGATCACCGATCACAACGTCGCCGAAACCCTGCAGATCGTCGACCGGGCCTATATCCTGCACGACGGCGCCGTCCTGATGTCGGGCACCACCGAAGAGGTCGTGCGCGACGAAAACGTGCGCCGGGTCTATCTGGGCTCCAATTTTCGCGTCTGACGGGAATCCTTGACACAAATGCCGCCTCTGTCGCCCAATGGGGCGATGACGAACCCCGCTTACCCGAATCGTATGGTCACGCCCCGTCGGCAGACCGAATACGGCGTTGAAGTGGTCGTCGTCTCCCTGTATCGCAGCGCCTGAACCGGCGGGGCGCAAGCCCGGCACGGCGGCCGCGTGGCATGTTAGGAGGAACCAAGTGCGCTACCAGATCACCGGAAAACAGATCGATATCGGCGAAGCTCTGCAAACCCACGTCCAGACCGAACTGGGCGAGATGTTCGGGAAATATGCCGGTCGCCCGACCGACGCGACCGTGACATTTTCCAAGAGCGGGGCCGAATTCGTCTGCGAGGCGGTCGTGCACCTGTCCACCGGCCTGACGACCCAGGCCAAGGGCCATGCCCACGAAATCTATGCCGCCTTCGAAAGCGCGCGCGAAAAGATGGACAAGCAGCTGCGCCGCTACAAGCGCCGGCTGAAGGATCACCACAAGGATCGCGAAGACCCGGTTGAACTCATGATGGCCGGCACCTATATCCTCGCGCAATCGGACGGCGACGAAGAGCTCGAGTCGACCGAAGACCACACCGCGATGATCGTGGCCGAGATGGAGACCAAGGTGCCCACCCTGTCTGTCAGCGACGCGGTCATGCAACTGGAACTGGCCCACGCGCCGGTTCAGGTGTTTCGCAATGAAGGGCACGGCGGGATCAACGTCGTCTACCGGCGTGAAGACGGCAATATCGGCTGGATCGATCCCCGGAACGAAGGCTGAGCCGGGAAACCCGGCAGGAAAGCAGGTTTCATGAACATGTCGGATCTCCTCCCTCAGGGAGGTATCAAGCTCATTGGAGCGGCCAGCAGCAAGAAACGGCTTTTCCACGACCTGGGCGAAATGGCCGAAAGCTGTTTCGGGTTGCAGCATGGCGACGTGGTCGACGCGCTGCTTGAACGCGAAACCCTGGGCCCGACCGGCGTCGGCGCCGGCATCGCCCTGCCCCATGCCCGCATGTCGGGCATGGACAGCGTCAAGGGCCTGTTCGTGCGCCTTAAGAAACCGCTCGATTTCGAGGCGGTGGACCGGCATCCGGTGGACCTCGTGTTTGCCCTGTTCGCGCCGGAAAATGCCGGCGTCGATCACCTCAAGGCCCTGGCCCTGGTGTCGCGCACCATGCGCGATGCCGATGTCTGCGCCAAGCTGCGGGCGAATTCGGACCCCGCGACGTTGCACACCATCCTGACCGAGGCGGCGACCTCTCAGGCGGCGTAGGCGCCGAAGCCGAAGCTCATGTAATCGCGCTGATAGACCTGCCGCACGGCATCCTCGACCTCGCTGTCGTAGATGTCGCGCAGCCGCGCCGCATGCGGGTCCGTCACCTCGGGCACCTGCGGCATCACCGTCTTGCCGGCCTTGGCGGCGAGGATCGCAAGCTCTTCGGCCAGATCATCCTCGCGCAGGATCATGTCGGGCAGCGCGAAATCGGCAAAGCCCTGTATGACCTGTGTCTGGGTCGCCCAATAGGGATCGACGCGGATCGCGGTATTTCCGGCCAGGTTCGCCTTGACGAACCCCATCCAGGCCAGGAACGCGGCCCGATGCGCCTGGGGGCCATAATCGGCATCCGGCGCGCCGCCGGGGATCGGCAGTTTCCATTCGCGCCGCAGGGTCTGGCGGATTTCGGCATAGCTGCCTTCGCCGGTGGACAGGATCTTGTCGCAGAACGCCGCATGGGCCCGCGCCACCGGGTGACGGATCACGGTAAAGCCGCGATGGCCCGGATGCCGCCGCTTCCATTGCCGCAGGGTCTTTTGGGTGAAGCCGGTCTGCAACGCGGTCGGCGCGGCATCGTCCAGTGCCGCCAGCCAGGCCGTCACCGCCGCCTCGGGCCCGCCGCGCAGCGGCATGTAGATCAGCGGGCTGTCCGCCGCCGCGACGAAGGACGGCACCGCGGCACCCCGGCGCGGTTCGAAATTCGGGGTCCGGGTCAGGTTGAACCGATCCAGCGCGGCCAGCGCCTGCTCCATCTCGGCGAAATTGGCGACCTTGTCGGACAGCGGCGCCGGGTTCTGCTTCTTGAGGCTGCGATCCAGCGCCTCGAGCCGGGCATCACAGCCCAGGAAGGCCGCCAGCCCGTTCATCACCGCGACATCCTGCAGGTCTTCGTAGGCGACATGGAACGCGGTCTGCCCACTGCGCTGCAACTGGTTCAGCAGCAGCACCTGGAACGCCTGCAACCGGTCCACATGTTCCGTGAATTCGGCGGCGTCGAACTGGATCTTGGAGGATTTCTGGTGCTTGACGTTGGTCAGCTTCCATTGCCCCGTGGCCCGGGCGATCTTCCAGCTGACATAGGACTCGACCGGGTTGCGGGTCAGCACGATCTTGGCGCAGCGCGGATCGGGCAGGGCGATGTCCAGGACCCGCGCGTCGTGATCGTTGAAGAACCGGAACCCGTTCAGCCCCGGCGCCACGCAGAGCGCCGCGATCAGCCGCGACGGGTCGGCATCGCGCTGCGCCTGGGTCACGCCCAAAGTCTCGGCCCGGTCGGGATAGGAGATGAAATGCGGGTTGAACGCCTCTCCGTGACAGGTCAGCCCGTCGAAGGCATTGATGTTCGCCTCGAGGAAATTGGAGCCGGTGCGCATCTCGGCGAAGACGACGAAGTAATCGAAACGGCTCATTTACGGGACACCAGATAGGGTTTGCGGACCTTTTCGGGTCGGCTGTGTTGCGGCGGTTCCACCAGGAAATCGCCCATCAGATAGGGATGCATCCCCTGGTTCTTGAGGTTCTGCAGAAACTGCCCGAACCCGGTCAGGTCGACCATCCGCGGCGCTTCGGTGATGCGCCGGGTGGTCTTGACGCCCATCTCGTCCAGCACGGTCTGCAATCCCTGCATCGGGCTTTCGATGAACTCTGCCATCGACCAGATCCGCACCCGCGCCTTGGCCCATTGACTGCGCAGCGCGTTCAGATGTTCGCTTTCGATCTTTTGCAATTGCGCGGCCTCTTGCCGGATATCGGCGAAGTTGCGGTTCGACAGGAACATCGGCACCGCCCAGGCCCCGGTGATGACGCTGATCTGGGCGTTCGGATCCTTGGCCATGTCCCAGCTGACGAATTGCGTATCGCGCGGGCCGAACTGGAAACACTGCCGCTCGCCCCGGGTGTTCCAGATCAGGTTGGTCAGGTACATCCGCGCATTGTAGTCGCGCAAGACCGGGTTGGCCGACAGCGCGCCGGCGAAAGTGTCGGTCCGGCCTTCGAACTCCACCCCTTCGGGGGCGAAGATATGGCCATGCACCCGGGTGCCGGTCATCTTGGCCAGCCAGACCTCGAAATCCTCGAACAGCTCGGTAAAGCCTTCGAAGACCGAATAGGGCGCGCAGGAAAACCCGTTCTCCTGCCCCATATGCGGCAGCCGCGACTGCATATAAAGGCCCGCCCGTCCCCGCGTGCGCCGTTCCACCGCCTTGGAAAAGATCCGGTCGATCTTGCCCGGGTTCGGTTCCGCCTTCTTCATCGCGTGTTTGGGATCGGTCAGGAAGGCCTGGTACAGCTTGTCCGCATGGGGCCAGATCTTGCGGGCGACGAAACAATCGGACCGACGCAGAAGCTGCAGGTGATCGTCGTAGAAAATATGCGGCTTGCCCTGGAAATCGAACTTGGACAGGGTCAGGGACCGGCTTTCGATATTCTGCGAATACAGCCGCACCAGGGTCTGGAAATAGCTTTCATCCGGGATCCAGACGCGCCGGAAATAGCGGTCATAGACCGGCCGGTCCGGATCCTGCAGGATCGCCGACAACGTCTGCCGGGTCAGGCACCACCACTGGCTGCCCATATGCGGCACCAGCCCGTCCGGGATCCGCCGACGCAGCTTGTAGCGGCGCTGGAACCCGACGAACCAATCGAACAGCACCCGTTGCTTGCGCCAGGAAAACGGGAACCGCAGGGTGAAGCGCTCGAAATCGAGGCCGCCCACGGTCCAGGGCACATCCGCCGTGGTCGCGCTTTCGATGAAATCCGTACGCGGGCGCCGGGCCAGGTAATCCTGCAATTCCTGCACCGGGCGCAACGGCATGCATGACCCGGACGCCAGGTAGACATGGCGGACCTCGGGGAACCGCTCCAGCATCACCTCGGACCCGGTCTGAGACGCGGCGACGATCCCCCACATGCCCCATTCGCAGCGATGGCGCTTGCTGAACAGCACGTCGGGCAGGTCCGACAGCGCCGCGACGAAAGCCTTGTAGACCGGCGCCTTCACCTTGCGATCGACATGGACCACCACGGGGCACCCGGCGGCGTTCCAGTGCCGGATCACCTGTTCGGCCCGGTCGAAAGCCGTGTGCACCAGCATGACGATGCCGACATGGCCGCTCATGCCCAGTTCCCCTTGGACATCAGCCCCAGAATCTCAAGCTGGCGCCAGTTGATGTATTTCTCGCTCCACTTGCACCAGAGGTCGGGATCGTCCGACAGCCCTTCGGCATAGGCCTTGTATTCGCGGCTGTTGGCATAGTGCTGGCCGCGGGTCAGTTCCTCGGCGGCCTTGACGCTGAAGGTGTCCAGGAACTTGGTGTGCAGCAGCATCCCGCTGGCCTTTTCGCCGCCCCATTGTTCATAGGTCAGGTTCAGCCCGCGCGGCAGCAGCATGTGGGTGCTGTCGACATAGGTGTAATGCCGGTGCCACTTGACCAGCGGTGTCTTGTTCAGCGCCGGCGCCCGATAGGGATCGTCGGCAAAGAAGGTGCGCGCCCGCGGGCCGCCCTGGATCCAGAGGTTCCAGTAGCGGTGGTTCTTGTAGATCGAATAATTTCCGGCATCGAACCAGCAGGCGATCTTGAGCGGATCCTCACCCGCGACATAGGGCTGCGCATCCAGCCGGCCCTTGGGATACATGTCCAGCAGCATCGCCCCGAAGGACCGCACGTGAGAGGCATCCAGCCAGTCGGTCAGCGCCCGGATCGGCCGCGTGTCGCAGAACGGGTAGATGAAGAACTCGTCCGGATCGACGACCAGCGTCCAGTGGCCATGGCCATGGCGCATCTGCAGCCAGTTCAGCCAATCGACCCCGAACCGCGCCCGCTTGTAGCTGCGCGCGGTGGTCCAGACCGAGGCATCGGGCTGGTCGGCCAGGTAGTCGCGCGACCCGTCATCGCTGTCATTGTCGACGAACAGGAAGTGGTCGATCCCCATCTCGCGGTAGTATTTCAGGAAATAGGGCAGCCGCACCTTTTCGTTGCGCAGGGTCGAAAACAGCAGGATGTCGCGGGGCCGGATCGCCGCGGTCCGGTCGACCACGCTTTTCAGTTCGCGCCGTTTGCGGAAGGCACGGATGCGGTAGCGCCGGCGGCGCAGCCGCATGCGATAGGATTGCGCCAATGAGGACACCCTGCCCATCTACTGCCCTTCGCCCGGTCCCGATCGCGAACCGCCTAGCACGAAATTCCTAAGAATCACCGCACCCTGCCCCGGGGCGGCGGTTCCTTGCCCTGCCCCGCAGGATACCCCGCGCGACATGACACGTAAACCATGGCTCAACGCCATGCACCACGGCTGATCAGGCCCAGCGCCTCCAGCTGTGCCGGCCCGTCATAGCGCAGCGAATCCGGCGTCCACAGGTCGGGATCGGCGATCACCGCGTCGTAATAGGCGCCATAGCGCTCGGCATGGGTGAAATGCTCCTGGCGCTGTTTTTCCTCGGCCGATTTGTCGATCACCTGCGGCAGGAACTTGGTATGCAGCAACGCGCCCGTGGGCCGGTTCAGCCGGGCATCGAACCCCCGGTTCAGCTTGCGCGGCAGGGCCAGGTGGGTCGAGCTGAGATAGACATAGGGCAACCGCCAGCGCACCAGCGGCGTCTTGTGCAGATGCGGCGCCAGATCGGGCCGGTCGGCAAAGAAAACCCGCCGCCGCGGACCGCCCCGGATCGAGATATTGTCGTACCGCCCCAGCCACTCCCAGTCGTAGCCCCAGGGATCGAACCACGGGATCGCCTCCAGCGGATCGGCCCCGTCCTGCCAGGGCGCCGCACCGACCGGCCCCTTGGGATACAGCTCCAGCATCGTCGCCGACAGCGCCGGGATGCCCTGGCGGTCCAGCCAGGCGGTCAATTCGGCCAGAGGCCGGGCCTCGCAATCGGGATAGACCAGCAATTCGTCGGCATCGACGGTCAGGCACCAATGGCCCGCGCCGTGGCGCAGCAACAGCCGGTTGATCCAGTCCATCCCGAACCGCGATGCCTTGTAGCTGGCCGGCGTCCGCCAGACCGACACATCGGGTTGCGCCGCCAGGATCGCGCCGGTGCCGTCGTCGCTGTCATTGTCGATGACCAGGAAATGCCCGACGCCCAGCCGGCGGTAATGCTCCAGAAAATGCGGCAACCGGGCGGCCTCGTTGCGCAGGGTCGCGAACAGCCGCACCGCGCCTTTCGGAGCCCGATCGACACGCAGGGACACCGGCGTCAGCTCGCGCCCCTTGCGCAGCGCGCGCAAAAGATAGCGCCGACGCCGCAACCGCAACCGGTAGGCCCACCATGCCCGGTTGACCGCCGTGGCGCGGTCCCGCCGATCACGCATCGGGAAAAAGCGCTATTGCGCCGCGCGCCGCACCGCCGTCAGCTCGTCCAGATAGGTCGAGAATTCGTCGCGCAGATCGTCGCGGCTCAGCCCGAAGGCGACGGTGGCCTGCAGGAACCCGGCCTTCGACCCGCAATCGAAGCGCTGGCCGCGGAACCGGTAACCATAGACATCCCGGCCCTCCTCGATCTCCCTGGCGATCGCGTCGGTCAGCTGGATTTCCCCACCGGCGCCGGTTTCCTTGCGGTTCAGGGTCTGCATCACCCGCGGGGTCAGGATGTAGCGACCGATCACCGCCAGGTTGGACGGCGCTTCATCGGCCTTGGGTTTTTCCACCATCCCGCTGGCCCGGACCATGGCGCCCATGTCCTCGGCCACGTCGAGGATGCCATAGGCGCTGGCCTTGTCCGGCGACACCTCCATCGCGGCGACCATGCAGCCGCCGGTTTCGGCATGGGCCTCGACCATCTGCTGCAGACAGGGCTTCTCGGCGGCGATCACGTCATCCGGCAGGATCACCGCGAAGGGTTCGTTGCCGACCAGCCGCCGCGCGCACCAGACCGCGTGGCCCAGTCCCAGCGCCTGCTGCTGGCGGATATAGGCGATGGCACCGCTGTCCATGTTGGTCGCCTTCAGCGCTTCCAGAAGGTCGGTCTTGTCCTTCTTGCGCAGCTGGGCTTCCAGTTCGGGGGCGCGGTCGAAATAATCCTCCAGCGCCGATTTGCCCCGCGCGGTGACGAAGATGAACTCCTTGATCCCGGCCGCGCGCGCTTCGTCGATCGCGTATTGGATCAGGGGGCGGTCGACCAGGGTCATGATCTCTTTCGGAACCGACTTGGTCGCGGGCAGGAAACGGGTGCCCAGCCCGGCCACGGGAAAGATCGCCTTGGTGACGCGCTTCTTCATGATGTACCTCGTCCTATCGTCCGGTCTGCGCGCCGGACCTTGGCGTGCCTCAGGTGTCACAGGCCAATGTGACAGGCTATTGTATCTTGGTCCAATGACACATGGCAAATTGCTTAAAAAGGGGAAGAAACGTGCCTAGTCGGCACCCATCCGTTTCAGCATCGCCTCTATTTTGGTCACGTCCTGCGGATTGTTGAGTTCCCAGAAATGACGCCCCCGGGCCTCCACCTCGACGCACAGCATGTGCACGCCACGCTCCAGAAACCGCAACTGTTCCAGCCCTTCCAGCTTTTCCAGCTGGCCTTCGGGCCAGCGCGGATAGGCCGCCAGCGCCGAGGGTCGATAGGCGTAGACACCGACATGGTGGAACACGGGTGTCGGGTCCGGATCGGCAAAGTCGCGGCCGGTATAGGGAATCACTTCCTTCGAGAAATAGAGCGCGTTCATGTCGGCGCCGAACACCGCCGTGGTGCCGCCGACCCGGCCATGCCAGCGGTCCTCGAGAAACCCGTTCAGTGCCGCACCGTCACAGCGCAGCACCGGTGTCGCCACCTCGGCCACCGGATGGGCGGCCAGGCCGGCAACCAGGTCCTCGACGAACCAGGCCGGGGTCAGCGGTGCGTCGCCCTGCAGGTTCACCACGATGTCATAGCCGCCGCCCAGCGCGTCATAGGCCTCGGCGCAGCGCTCGGTCCCGTTTCGGCAGGCCTCCGACGTCATCACGACCTCGGCGCCGAACCCCTCGGCCGCCTGCCGGATCCGGTCGTCATCGGTGGCGACCACGACCCGGGATGCACCCTGCACCGCGCAGGCGGCCTCCCACGAGCGCTGGACAAGGCTGCGCGCCTGGCCTGTCGCTCCGCGCAGCTCGACCAGCGGCTTGCCCGGATAGCGGGTCGAGGCATAGCGGGCCGGGATGACGATCAGCACCGACATCAGGCGGGCTGCAGGTCGACGCCCGGGGCAAGGGCGATGAAGAACGGGTTTTCGAAGATCGGCTTGCCATAGGTCAGCGGCGTGTGATCGTCGAACCGCACCACCTGTCCGCCGGCGCCCAGCAACACCGCCTGGCCCGCGGCCGTGTCCCATTCCATGGTCCGGCCCAGCCGCGGATAGAGATCCGCCTCGCCCGTCGCCACCAGGCAGAACTTGAGCGACGACCCCGCGCTGCGGCTGTCGGCCACGGCGTATTTGGCGATGTAATCGTCTGTCGCCTGGTCGCGGTGCGATTTCGACGCCACGACCAGCAGCGCGGCATTGTCGGGCTGGCGCACCTTGATCTGTCGGGCCGTTCCATCGGTTTCCTCGACCGACACGCCATCGGCGCGGGTCAGGAACAGCCGCCCGCGGGCCGGGGCATAGACCACCCCGCGCAGCGGCACGCCGTTTTCCACATAGGCGATGTTCACGGTGAAATCCCCGCGCCGCTGGATGAATTCCTTGGTCCCGTCCAGAGGATCGACGATCAGGAAGGTGCTCACGTCCTGACCATGGCTGTCGGCCTGTTCCTCGGTCACCAGCGCGACATCGGGAAAGGCCGCGCGCAGCCCGGCTGAGATATGGGCATCGGCGGCTTCATCGGCGGCGGTGACGGGGCTGTCATCGGACTTGGCGCGAATGTCGAAATCCTCGGCCTCGTAGATCTTCATGATGATCTCTCCGGCCTCTTGCGCCAATTGCCGCATCACCTGTTCAAGTCGCTCAAAATCCATCGGTCCGACCCTTTCACCCCGCCCGCCGCAGGGTTTGTTGCCTGTTTCAATCGCGGCCCTTATGCTGGCCCATAAAAGGAACGGCAAGATTTTCGTGCCACGAGGGGACGGCAGCCCCGACAACACAGGCCCAACCAGATGTTCGAAGCCCGCAGAACCTACGGCCATACACGGACCGCCTTCGCGATCCTGGAGCTGATCTATCACTCCACGGTCCGCGAATTGCGCAAGGATCACCGGCATGCCCTGGTGGGATTGCTGCTGAACATGCTGCAGACGGTGATCTTCGTCGCCGCCTTCTATTTCATGTTCATGGTCCTGGGGCTCAAGGGCACGGCGATCCGGGGCGATTTCCTGCTGTACATCATGTCGGGGATCTTCCTGTTCCTGACCCATACCAAGGCGATGGGCGCGGTGCTCAAGGCCGAAGGTCCGGCCTCGGCGATGATGAAACACGCGCCGATGAACACCATCGTGGCGATCACCTCGGCCGCGCTCGCCTCGCTCTATATCCAGATCCTGTCGATGTCGGTGGTGCTTTACCTCTATCACGCGATCATGACCCCGATCACGATCCACGACCCGATCGGTGCCTTGGGATGCGTCCTTCTGGCCTGGATTTCCGGCGTGGCGGTGGGCATCGTCTTTCTTGCGCTCAAGCCCTGGTTTCCCAGCTTCGTCCAGGTCGCGTCGTCGATCTATGCCCGCGCCAACATGATCGCCTCGGGCAAGATGTTCGTCGCCAATACCCTGGGCGGCTACATGCTGGCGCTGTTCGACTGGAACCCGCTGTTCCACGCCATCGACCAGGCCCGCGGTTTCGCCTTCATCAACTACAACCCGCATTTCAGCAGCATCGGCTATCCGATCAAGGTGACGCTGGTGCTGATCATGGTCGGCATGATGCTCGAATTCTACACCCGCAAGAACGCCTCGATCTCGTGGGAGGCGACGCGATGATCCGGGCCCTCGCGATCGCGTTCACCCTGCTTGCCGGGGCCGCACAGGCCACGATCGACGCCTGGCCGGCGCTGCATGACGTCACCGGTGTCGCCGCCGATGACGTGCTCAACATCCGTGCAGAACCGAATGCCGCCGCGCCGATCATCGGCACATTCGCCCATGACGCCACCGATGTGGAGGTGATCCGCGACAACGCGGCCGGCTGGGGCCTGGTCAATGTCGGGGAACGCACCGGTTGGGTGTCCCTGGCGTATCTGCGGCGTCATCCGAACCAGTTCCAAGGCTATGTGCCGCCGATCCGGACCTGTTTCGGGACCGAGCCGTTCTGGTCCCTGCACCTCACCGGTGAGGACCTTCGGTTCGATCGACTGGGCGAGGCGCCGGTGACCCTGCCCGACTACCGCATGCACCAGCCGATGTCGCGGTTCGAGAACATCATGATCGAGGCCGGCACCGGCGACGCCCGCATCGTCGGCGCGCTGCGGCACGAATTCTGTTCCGACGGGATGTCGGACGGCGAATACGGGCTCAGCCTGACCTTCCTGCGCGGATCGGGCGACGGGGCCGAGGCGTTTTCCGGCTGCTGCACCCTGTCCGGCGACTGATCCCGTGTCCCGACGCGCGGCCCTGAGCGCCGGAGCCCTGGCAGCGCTGGCGGCACTTTGCTGGGCCGGCAACTGGATCATGGGCCGGGCGATTCGCGCCGATGTGCCGCCTGTGGGCCTTGCCTTCTGGCGCTGGACCTTCGCCGCCCTGCTGTTGGCCCCGTTCTGGCGCAAGGCCCGGGCCGATATCGCCGCCTTTCGCGCCGATTGGCGCGTGGTCCTGTTCCTGGCCGCCACCGGAGCGGCGGCGTTCCAGACCATGACCTATGTCGGCCTGCGCTCGACCGAAGCGATCAACGCTCTGCTGCTGTCCACCACCGCGCCGCTCTGGGTCATTCCCATCGCCGCGCTGGTGCTGGGCGACCGGCCGGGCGGGCGCCAGGTGCTGGGTATCGGCATTTCCCTGGTCGGAGCCACGATCCTGGTCGCCCGAGGCGACTTGGCCCGCCTGGCCGACCTTCGGCTGAACCAGGGCGATCTGTGGATCCTTGCCGCGCTGGTGATCTGGGGATGCTACTCGGTGGGCCTGCGGTTCCGGCCGGCGACCCTGTCGGCCACCGGCCTGGTCTGGCTGACCGCGGTATTCGGCGCCTTGTTCCTGGCCCCGGTCTATGCCTGGGAAACCCTGATCGCGGACCGCCCGGTGCGCCTGACCTGGGAAACCGCGGCCAGTGTCGGCTATACGGCCGTGTTCGCCTCGATCGTGGCGTTTTCCGCCTTCAATGCCGCTGTCGCCGTGTTGGGCCCGGCGCGCAGCGTCTATTTCCTGCACCTCATGCCGGTCTTCGGGTCGGGGCTGGCGATCCTGTTCCTGGGCGAAGCGGTCGCGCCGTATCACCTGGTGGGTTTTCCGATCGCGCTGGGCGGGGTGTTGCTGGCCACCCTGTCGCCCGACCGGGTCAGACCACCACCCGCAGCGTCAGGTTGATCCGGCCGCCGCCCTCCAGCAGGTCCGAAGATCCGGGCCGGATCCGGTCGATCCCGTGATAGGCCAGCCGTGCCGCACCGCCCAGCACCGCCACATCGCCGGACCGCAACCAGAGGCTTCGGGTGCGCGCACCGCGCTCCGTGCCTCCGACCCGGAACAGAGCATCGTCGCCGAGCGAAATCGACACGACCGGCCAGGCGAAATCGCCTTCGTCCCGGTCCTGGTGCAATCCCATCCGCGCCGCCCCGCGATAGAGGTTCACCAGACAGCAATCCGGAACGCGCCGGTCACTGCCCAGCGCCCGCCAGACCGCCAGCACGCTGTCCGGGATCGGCGGCCAGACCACGCCCGACGGGTGTCGATCGGCGTAGCGATACCCCCTGCGGTCGGTGATCCAGCCCAGCCGGCCGGCCGCGGTCATCCGCACCGACATCTTGCGCCCACCCGGGGTCACCGGCTGCACCAGCGGCGCCGCGGCCACCACCGCGCGCAGATCGGCAAGCATCGCCTGCTGCGCCGCGCGGTCCAGCCAGCCTTGCCAGACCCGGACCCCGGCCAGGTCGACCGGTTCGCCGACATCGTTGTTTTCCGCGCGATCCACCATGTTGCACTAAAACCCTTTTAACGGTTGTCGGGTCAAAACCCCCTGCCTATATACGCTCTGATCCGGGCTCGCGCACGGCCCGGCATACCCCTCCGGCAAGGGGTGCCGACTAGGGCCCCTGCCGCTCAAACCGCCTGAATGAAAGGGATTTGAAAATGGCCAAAGTGATCGGTATCGACCTCGGCACCACGAACTCCTGCGTCGCCATCATGGATGGCAGCCAGGCGCGGGTGATCGAGAACGCCGAAGGCGCCCGCACCACCCCCTCGATCGTCGCCTTCACCGACGATGAACGTCTTGTCGGACAGCCGGCCAAGCGCCAGGCCGTCACCAACCCCGAGGCCACGGTCTTTGCCGTCAAGCGCCTGATCGGGCGCCGCACCACCGACGCCGAGGTGACCAAGGACCAGGAAATCGTCCCCTACAAGATCGTCGACGGCGGCAACGGCGACGCCTGGGTCGAGGCGCGGGGCGAAAAATACTCGCCCAGCCAGATTTCCGCCTTCATCCTGCAGAAGATGAAGGAAACCGCCGAAAGCTATCTCGGCGAAGAGGTGACGCAGGCCGTCATCACCGTCCCCGCCTATTTCAACGACGCCCAACGCCAGGCCACCAAGGATGCCGGCAAGATCGCCGGGCTCGAAGTGTTGCGGATCATCAACGAACCGACCGCGGCCGCGCTGGCCTATGGGCTCGACAAGAAGGAATCCAAGACGATCGCCGTCTACGACCTTGGCGGCGGCACCTTCGATGTCACCATCCTGGAAATCGACGACGGGCTGTTCGAAGTGAAATCCACCAACGGGGACACCTTCCTGGGCGGTGAAGATTTCGACATGCGGATCGTCAATTACCTGGCCGACGAGTTCAAGAAGGAACACGGCGTCGACCTCAAGAAGGACAAGATGGCCCTGCAGCGGCTCAAGGAAGCCGCCGAAAAGGCCAAGATCGAACTGTCCAGCTCCTCCCAGACCGAGATCAACCAGCCCTTCATCTCGATGGGCGCGGATGGCACGCCGCTGCACATGGTCATGAAACTGACCCGCGCCAAGCTGGAAAGCCTGGTGGGCGACCTGATCAAGGCGTCGATGAAACCCTGCCAGGCCGCGCTCAAGGATGCCGGCCTGTCCAAGGAAGACATCGACGAGGTCGTTCTGGTCGGCGGCATGACCCGCATGCCCAAGGTGATCGAAGAGGTCACCAAGTTCTTCGGCAAGGAGCCCCACAAGGGCGTCAACCCGGATGAAGTCGTGGCCATGGGCGCCGCCATCCAGGCCGGCGTGCTGCAGGGCGACGTCAAGGATGTGGTGCTGCTGGATGTGACCCCGCTGAGCCTGGGCATCGAAACCCTGGGCGGTGTCTTCACCCGCCTGATCGACCGCAACACCACGATCCCGACCAAGAAGTCGCAGATCTTCTCGACCGCCGAGGACAACCAGAACGCGGTGACCATCCGCGTTTTCCAGGGCGAACGGGAAATGGCCGCCGACAACAAGATGCTGGGCCAGTTCAACCTGGAAAACATCCCGCCCGCCCCGCGCGGCATGCCGCAGATCGAGGTCACCTTCGACATCGACGCCAACGGCATCGTGTCGGTCAGTGCCAAGGACAAGGGCACCGGCAAGGAACAGAAGATCACGATCCAGGCCTCGGGCGGCCTGTCCGACGAGGACATCGAAAAGATGGTCCGCGATGCCGAGGAAAACGCCGAGGCCGACAAGCAGCGCAAGGACCTGGTCGAAGCCCGCAACCAGGCCGAAAGCCTGATCCATTCGACCGAAAAGTCGATGGAAGAGCATGGCGACAAGGTCGACCCCTCGACCATCGAGGCGATCGAACTGGCCATTGCCGCGCTCAAGGACGAGCTGGAAAAGGACGACGCCGGCAAGATCCGCGGCGGCATCCAGAACGTCACCGAAGCGGCGATGAGGCTGGGCGAGGCGATCTACAAGGCGCAGGCCGAAGAGGGCGGAGAGGATGGACCCTCCGCCGCCGATGCCGGGCCCGGTGACGACGATATCGTCGATGCCGATTTCGAGGATCTCGACGACGACAAGCGCTCGTAACCCGGGCGCATGACGGGGCCGGCCCGCCTGTTCACGGCCGGGCCGGCCTCTTCGTTCCCGATGGAGGGGATGTGACGGATGTCAAAGCGTGACTATTACGAGGTTCTCGGCGTCAAGAAGGGCGCCAGTGCCGACGAAATCAAGAAAGCCTACCGCCAGAAGGCGAAAGAGCTGCACCCGGACCGCAACGCAGACAACCCCGACGCCGAGTCCAGGTTCAAGGAAGCGAACGAAGCCTACGAAGTCCTCAAGGATGCCGACAAGAAGGCGGCCTATGACCGGTTCGGCCATGCGGCCTTCGAAGGCGGCATGGGCGCCAGCGCCCGGCCCGGCAGCGGGTTCCAGGGCAACGGCGATTTCGCCAGCGCCTTTTCCGACGTCTTCGATGACCTGTTCGGCGATTTCATGGGGCGCCGCGGCGGCGACGGCGGCCGGACCCGCGCGGCCCGCGGCGCCGACCTGCGCTACAACATGCGCGTGACGCTCGAAGAGGCGTTCTCAGGGCTGCAAAAGACGATCAACGTGCCCACCTCGGTGCCCTGCGAGGCCTGTTCGGGCACCGGCGCCGAGGGTGGCTCCGAACCGCAGACCTGTCCGACCTGTTCGGGCATGGGCAAGGTTCGCGCGCAGCAGGGGTTCTTCACCGTCGAACGCACCTGCCCGACCTGTTCGGGCATGGGCCAGATCATCAAGAATCCCTGCACCGGCTGCCACGGCCAGGGCCGGGTCGAAAAGCAGAAATCATTGTCGGTCAACATACCCGCCGGGGTCGAAACCGGCACCCGCATTCGCCTGGCCGGCGAAGGCGAAGCGGGGATGCGCGGCGGTCCGCCTGGCGATCTGTATATCTTTATCGAGGTCGCCCAGCACGAAATCTTCGAACGCGAGGCCACCAACCTGTTCTGCCGTGTGCCCGTCAGCATGGCCTCTGCCGCGCTGGGCGGCGATATAGAGGTGCCGACGATCGATGGCGGCCGGTCCCGGGTCAAGATCCCTGCCGGATCGCAGAACGGCCGCCAGATGCGCCTGCGCGGCAAGGGCATGCCGGCGCTTCAACGCGGCGGCGTCGGCGACATGTTCATCGAACTGGCCGTCGAGACCCCGGTGAATCTGACATCGCGCCAGAAAGAACTGCTGCAGGAATTCGAGAAGCTGAGCGAAGAGAACAATCCGCAAAGTTCATCGTTCTTCAGGTCCGTCAAGAATTTCTGGGAAGCGATGAAGGGCTAGGCCCGTCCCGGGCTTGACCCGGGACCTCTTGCACGATGTGGCCCTCTGGGCCGGACGCCCTGCGCGCCCGGCCTTTTTCATCTGTCGGTCGTCCTCATCGACGCCTACCGACACGACACCGACGTCGAACCGACGTTCGAAAAACCGGAAAACAGGAATCGACCCACTGCGCCCTTAACCATTTGTTCACCGGGTCGGCGCATCCTGTCCCCATGCCCCGCGCCTTTTCCGAGATGCCCCTGCCCCTGTTCACGGGCGATGCCGACGAGGCGGTGTCGGCCCGGTCCCTTGCGCGGGGATCGCAAGCGAAACTGCCCTCCTATATCGGCGATCACCGCAAACGCCTGCGCGACCGGTTCATGGCCGGCGGCGCCGATGCCATGCCCGATTACGAATTGCTGGAACTTGTCCTGTTCCGCGCCATTCCCCGGCAGGATGTCAAACCGCTCGCTCGCCGCCTGATCGACCATTTCGGCGATTTCAACCGTGTCCTGTCCGCCCCGCCCGAACGGTTGCGCGGCGTCGACGGGGTCGGACCTGCCGTGATCGTCGAACTGAAACTGGTCGAAGCCGCGGCTCATCGTTTGGCTCGGTCGAAAATCCTTGAAAAGCATGTCGTCAGCTCTTGGGACGCGCTGCTGGACTATTGCCATACCGTCATGGCCCATCGTGATACGGAACAATTCCGTGTGCTGTTCCTGGACCGCAAGAACGTGCTGATCGCGGACGAGGCGCAGGCCCGTGGCACCGTCGATCATGTGCCGGTCTACCCGCGAGAGGTTGTCAAACGGGCGCTCGACCTGAGCGCCAGCGCGTTGATCCTGGTGCATAATCACCCCTCGGGCGACCCCACCCCGTCGGATGCCGATATCGACATGACCCGCCAGATCGAACGCGCCGCCGAGGCGCTGGGTCTGACCCTTCACGACCACATCATCATCGGCAAATCGAGCGAGCTCAGCTTTCGCAGCGCCGGGCTGCTGTAGGGCGGGTCACCCACCCAAAGCTCAACCCGCCGGTTCGCCTGCTGGCTCCGGATCGTGTCGTCTCGGGCCACCAGCAGCGCTTTTCCGAACGCTTCGACCGACAGGCTCACCCGCGGCGGCAGTGCCCCGCCCAAGATCGGCAACACCGCGGGCCGGAAAACCGGACACACACGGAAAAAGTGCGGCGAAAATCGCCGCACCGATTGTCGTGAGGACCTGTCCGGATCGAAATCGCGTCATCGCGCGGCGAGTGTCAGGTCCTCGTACATGTTCTGCAACACCAGATAGTCACCCACCGCATCGCAACCGGGCATGACCATGATCAGGTCGAGCGCGGTGCTGTCGCGGCCTTGCTGCACCTGGATGCTTTGCGCTGCCAGTTCTTCACCGCAATTGTCGGCGGTGATCTCGGCCTCGGCGACCAGCATCACGTCGCCGCTTCGCTCGGACATCGCGCTGGGAAAGAGGTAGACCTCGGCGAAATAGCCGGCCGTGGCCGCCGGGTCACCCAGGCGCATCAGATAGCCGCCCTCGCCGGACAGAAGCCGCTCCATGTCACCGCGGGCCTCGACCCAGACATGGCCGTCGTCGCCGAAGCGGGCTCCGAATTCATAGGCCGACAGGTTGACCGCGGTATCGCCCTGATACTGCAGGACCGCGCGGTCGAAGAGGTCGAAATCCGGCACTTCGACAGTGACGACGGCGCCCAGATCGTCTTCGAAGGCGGCGATGAACACGGCGATTTCCGCCAGGGCCGGTGTTTCGATCCGGGCGCTGCCATCGGCATCGGTCATGGCAGTGAACAACATGCCCTGATGATGGATCGCGACCTTTTGATCCGGATGACAAGGTGCGTCGAGCGACAGGGTCACGATGGACCCGGCCGTGGCCTGGGCCTCCAGCACAGGATCGCAGCCCATCCCGGCCAGGGGCTCTGCGCCGGTGCCAGCGGTGGTATTGCCCAGATCGACAGGCGCGTCTTCGGTCGCGGCGATCTGCACGGGTTGCGCCGGAGGCAGGGCGCGCGGTGTGAACGCCCGCAATTGCGGCAGCAGCACCGATGCGGCGATGGGCGCGATATCGGGGATCGAAAGCGTCGGTCCGGACAGGTCCGGTGCCGGACCGGACGCAGTGCCCAAGACTTCGGTGATCGCCACCGGGGGCGCATCCGCCACCGCGGCGGGAACCATCGGTTGGTTCGCGGTGGTCACGGTCGGTGCGGGCATCGGGGTTTCGGCGTCAGGCACGGTCAGCGTGACTTGATCCACTGCCGGTTGTTCGACATCGGGACGCGTTTCGGGCACCGCCGCGACCGGTTCGGCATCGGGCACCACGGCCGGGCGGGGCGGAGCGGCCGCGACATCGCCGGCGCTGAACCGACTGGCAAGAGCATCGCCATTCTGCATGACGAACCCGATACCAAGGGCGACAGAGAACGTCCCCACGGCCATCGCGATCTTCTTGGTGTCCACCATCGTCGTCCCCTCTCTCTTTACGAGATACGGGAACACTCTGTTGAATGCCGGTGGCGGCATAAGGGCCGAGCCGGGGTCGTTTCGCGGCGAGATTCGGTCAGGAAAGTGACGCCGCCGGCAATCCCGCCCTGGTTGCGCGGATCAGACGAGCCGCCCGTGACAATGCTTGAACTTCTTGCCCGACCCGCAGGGGCAGGGGTCGTTGCGGCCGGGATTGCCCCAGGTGGCGGGGTCATCCTCGACGAACCCGACACGCGCGCCTTCGGCGACCGGCTCCGGCTGGCCCTTGGGTTGAGCCGCGGCCTGAAGCTGGCGCTGCTGCTGCAGGATCTGCTCCATCATCGCCTTCTGCTCCTCTTCGGTCATCGGGCGGATGCGGGACAGTTTGCGGGTCACCTCTTCGCGCAGGGAATCGAGCAGGCTTTCGAACAGCTGGAACGCTTCGGTCTTGTATTCATTGACCGGGTCGCGCTGGGCGTAGCCGCGGAAATTCACGACCGAGCGCAGATGTTCCAGCGACAGCAGGTGGTCACGCCACTTGGTGTCGATGGTCTGCAGCAAAAGCTGTTTTTCGATGTCGCGCATCGTGTCGGCGCCAAAGGCCTCGGCCTTGTCCACCATGAACTTGTCCGAAGCCGCCTCGAGCCGTTCGCGGATCGCGGCATCGTCGACACCCTCTTCCTCGGCCCAGTCGATGACCGGCACATCGATCCCCAGCACGTCGATCGCGGCGGCATAGAGCCCCTGTGCATCCCATTGTTCGGCATAGCTTTTCGGCGGGATGTGGGTTTCCACCAGGTCTTCGATCACCTGGTGGCGCATGTCGGTGACGATCTCCGACAGGTCCTTGGCTTCCATGATGTCGCGACGCTGGGAAAAGATCACCTTGCGCTGGTCGTTCATCACGTCGTCGAATTTCAGCAGGTGCTTGCGGATGTCGAAATTGCGCGCCTCGACCTTGGCCTGGGCGCGTTCGAGCGATTTGTTCACCCAAGGGTGCACGATCGCCTCGCCATCCTTCATGCCCAGGGTCGACAGGACCTTTTCCAGGCGTTCGGACCCGAAAATGCGCATCAGGTCGTCTTCGAGAGACAGGAAGAAGGCGGACCGTCCCGGGTCGCCCTGACGGCCCGAACGGCCGCGCAGCTGGTTGTCGATCCGGCGGCTTTCGTGGCGTTCGGTGGCCAGAACGAACAGGCCGCCGGCGTCCTTGACCGCCTGTTCATCGGCCTCGTGTTCATGTTCGATCCGTTCGCGGATCTTTTCGGGATCGCCGTCCGGGTCGGCGGCGATCGCCTCCATCACCTTGAACTCGACATTGCCGCCCAGCTTGATGTCGGTGCCGCGGCCGGCCATGTTCGTGGCGATCGTCACGGCGCCCAGCTTGCCCGCATCGGCGATGATCTGCGCCTCTTGTTCATGGAACTTGGCGTTCAGCACGTTGTGCGGAATGCCGGCCTCTTTCAGAAGCGCCGACAGGGCGTCGGACTTTTCGACCGAGGTCGTGCCGACAAGGATCGGTTGGCCGGACTCGTGGGACTTGCGGATCGCGTCGACGATCCCGTCGAATTTCTCGCGCGCGGTGCGATAGACCTGGTCGTGTTCGTCCTGGCGGGCGATCGGCTTGTTCGTCGGCACCTCGACCACGCCAAGCCCGTAGATCTCCTGGAATTCGTCGGCTTCGGTCAGCGCCGTGCCGGTCATGCCGGCCAGCTTGTCGTACAGGCGGAAGTAGTTCTGGAAGGTGACCGAGGCCATGGTGATGTTCTCGGGCTTGATCTCGACGCCTTCCTTGGCCTCGATCGCCTGGTGCAGGCCGTCGGACAACCGGCGTCCGGTCATCATCCGTCCGGTGAATTCGTCGATCAGCACCACCTCGCCGCCGCGGACCATGTAATCCTTGTCGCGGGTGAACATCTTGTGCGCCCGCAGACCCTGGTTGATGTGATGCACCAGGGTGGTGCTTTCGGGGTCGTAAAGCGTCTGCCCTTCGGGCAGCAGGCCGGCCGCGGCAAGCCGCTGTTCGAGGAATTCGTTGCCCTCGTCGGTGAAGGTCGCGTTGCGGGCCTTTTCGTCCAGCTCGAAATGGTCGTCGGTCAGTTCGGGGATGATCTTGTCGATCGTCACATACAGGTCCGACCGGTCCTGGCTGGGCCCCGAGATGATCAACGGCGTCCGCGCCTCGTCGATCAGGATGCTGTCCACCTCGTCGACGATCGCGAAATTGTGGCCGCGCTGATAGACTTGGGCCAGGTCGGTCTTCATGTTGTCGCGCAGGTAGTCGAAGCCCAGCTCGTTGTTCGTGGCATAGGTCACGTCGCACCGATACGCGGCCTTCTTTTCATCGTCGGGCTGCTGGGGATAGACGACGCCGGTGGTCAGACCCAGCGCGGCATAGACCTTGCCCATCCAGTCCGCATCGCGGCGGGCCAGGTAGTCGTTCACCGTGACCACGTGAACGCCCTTGCCGGACAGCGCATTCAGATAGGCCGGAAAGGTCGCGACCAGGGTCTTGCCCTCGCCGGTCTTCATTTCCGAGATATTGCCCTGGTGCAGAAAGATGCCGCCCATCAGCTGCACATCGAAGGCGCGCAGGCCCAGCGCCCGCTTGGCGGCCTCGCGGCAATTGGCGAAAGCCTCGGGCAGCAGCGCGTCCAGGCTTTCGCCGGACGTCGCGCGTTTCGCCAGTGCGTCGGTCTTTTCCTTCAACCCGTCGTCGGACAGTTTTTCGAACTCGGGCTCCAGCGCGTTGATCCTTTCGATGATCGGGCGGGTTGCCTTGACCTTGCGATCATTGGGGGTGCCGAACACCTTCCGGGCCAGAGTTCCGATACCAAGCATGATTTTTCCGACGCCTCTGCGAAAGCGGTTCAAGTCAAAGTGTGAGGAGGTTGGTTGTGCCCATGCGGCGCGCCACCTAAGAAGGGGCCAAGACCGGCCCCCTCGGAGCCTTTAGGCGATGTAAGGGGGGGTCGACGGAGTGTCAACGCCGCGCGCCCGTGCGGCCCGGAAAGGGAAGCCCAGATGCCTCTTCGAACACGACTTGCCGCGCCTTTGGTCCTGGCCACCGCACTGGCCGGCGCCGCCCTGGCACAGGATGACGGCACCCCCAGCGCCGCGACGGTTGTCGCCACGGTCAACGGAACCGAAATCACCCTGGGCGAGATGCTGATCGCACGGTCGCAATTGCCGCCGCAATACCAGGAATTGCCGCCTGACGTGCTGTTCGACGGATTGCTGGAACAGCTGGTCAACCAGCAGCTTCTGGCGGATGCGCTGAACGAGGAGCCGCTTCGCCTGACGCTTGCCTTGCAGAACGAGGCGCGGTCGCTGCGCGCCGGCGAGGTCGTGTCGGACATCTATGAAGAAGCGGTGACCGAAGAGGCTCTGCAGGACGCCTATGACGAGATGTTCGCCGATCTGGAGCCGCAAAGAGAATACAACGCCGCCCATATCCTGGTCGAAACCGAGGAGGCCGCGACCGAGATCACGGCCCTGCTCGAGGACGGCGCCGATTTCGCCGAACTGGCGCGGGAACGCTCCGTCGGCCCGTCCGGTCCCAATGGCGGCGATCTGGGCTGGTTCGGCCAGGGCATGATGGTCGCGCCGTTCGAAGAGGCCGTCATGGCGCTCGAGGTCGGGCAGGTTTCGGCCCCGGTCCAGACCCAGTTCGGCTGGCACGTGATCGTGCTGAACGACACCCGCAATATCGACGCCCCGCCGATCGATGCCGTCCAGGCCGAACTGGCCGGCACCCTGCAGCAGCAGGCGCTCGAGGCGCGGATTGCCGAATTGACCGAAACCGGCAGCGTCGAATTGACCGAACCGGGGGCCTTCGATCCGGGTATCATCAACGCCATGGACCTGTTGAACGAGTAGACCATGCCGATATCCCCGCTGGCGCCCGCGCGCTTTCCGGACCTGCCCGACATCGCGGGCCTTCGCCTGGCCACGGCCGCGGCGGGCGTGCGCTACAAGGGGCGCGATGACGTGATGCTGGCGGCGCTGGATGCCGGCAGCGTGGTGGCCGGCGTGTTTACCCGCTCGGCCACCCGCTCGGCCCCGGTTCTGGATTGCCAGGCCAAGCTGGGGGACGGAACCGGCCCCGCGGCCTTTCTTGTCAATTCCGGCAATTCGAACGCCTTCACCGGCAAGGCCGGCGATGCTTCGGTCGCGCGGATCTGCGACGCGACGGCCCAGGTTCTGGGGATCGCCGCCGACCGTGTCTTTACCGCGTCGACCGGGGTGATCGGAGAACCGCTGCCCGACGATCGGATCACCGCCAAGCTCGATGAACTGGCCGCAAAACTGGCGCCCGGCGCGTTCGAAGCCGCGGCCCGGGCGATCATGACGACGGACACCTTCCCCAAGGCCGCCGGCGCCGTGGTCGACATCGACGGCACGCCGGTAAAGATCGCGGGCTTTGCCAAGGGCAGCGGCATGATCGCGCCGGATATGGCGACGATGCTGGTCTATATCTTTACCGATGCGCAGATCGGGCAGGGCGACCTTCAGGTTCTGCTGCAGACGCTGACCGATCAGACCTTCAACTGCATCACCGTCGACAGCGACACCTCGACCTCGGACACGCTGCTGTGTGCGGCCACCGGCGCCTCGGGCGTCGACGTGACCGAAAGCGCGGGCTTCACCAAGGCGCTGCATGACGTGATGCTGGATCTGGCCCACCAGGTCGTGCGGGATGGCGAAGGCGCGACCAAATTCGTCGAAATCCATGTTTCGGGTGCGATGACCAACGACGACGCCCGCAAGGTCGCCATGGCGATCGCCAATTCGCCGCTGGTCAAGACGGCGATCGCCGGCGAGGACCCGAATTGGGGCCGCATCGTCATGGCGGTCGGCAAATCGGGCGCGCGGGCCGACCGGGACCTTCTGACCATCCGCTTCGGCGATATCCTGGTGGCCGAACAGGGCTGGGTCGCCGAAAGCTATACCGAACAGGCCGGCGCCGACTACATGACACGGCAAGACCTGCAGATCGGTGTCGATCTGGGGATCGGCGGCGGCATGGCGACCGCCTGGACCTGCGACCTGACCCATCAATACATCACGATCAACGCGGACTACCGATCGTGAAACCGAGGCTGTCACGGACAAGACGCGACCCGGTCTTGCATTCGGGATCGCACCGGTGAAAGTCGTTCTGGTGTCGGCGGTCGCGCTGATCGACGTCGATGGGCGCGTGCTTCTTGCCCAACGCCCCGAGGGCAAGTCGATGGCCGGTCTATGGGAGTTTCCCGGCGGCAAGGTCGAACCGGGCGAAAGCCCGGAGACCGCCCTGGTGCGGGAACTGCACGAGGAACTGGGGATCGAGACCTGGAATTCCTGCCTGGCGCCGCTGACCTTCGCCAGCCATGCCTATGACGATTTCCATCTGCTCATGCCGCTGTTCGCCTGCCGCAAATGGCAGGGGATCCCGCAATCGCGCGAGGGCCAGGCGTTGAAATGGGTGCGCGGGGCCGAGCTGCGCGACCATCCCATGCCGCCCGCCGATATCCCGCTGATCCCGATCCTGCGCGACTGGCTGTGACATGCGAAAAGGGCGCCCGAAGGCGCCCTTCACCCGGTCGCTGCGCGATCCTTACAGGCTGCGCTCGACCTCTTCGCGTTCGAAGATCTCGATCACGTCGCCGGTGCGGATATCGTCGTAATTCTCGAACGCCATCCCGCATTCCTGGCCGGACTGGACCTCGGACACTTCGTCCTTGAAGCGCTTGAGCGTCTTGAGCGTGCCTTCATGGACCACGACATCGTCACGCAGCAGGCGCACCCCGGCGCTGCGGCGGGCGACGCCTTCGGTGACCAGGCAGCCGGCGACATTGCCCACGCCCGAAACGCGGAACACTTCCCGGATCTCGGCGTAGCCGATGAACTTTTCGCGGATCTCGGCGCCCAGCAGACCGCTTGCGGCCGCCTTCACATCGTCGACCAGGTCGTAGATCACGCTGTAATAGCGGATTTCCACACCCTTCTGGTTGGCGACGTTCCGCGCCGTGGCATTGGCCCGGACGTTGAAGCCCAGAACCGGCGCCCCCGAAGCCTCGGCCAGGCCGACATCGGTTTCGGTAATCGCACCGACACCGTAATGCAGGACCCGCACGCGGACCTCGTCATTGCCGATCTTCTCCATCGCCTGCACGATCGCCTCGGCCGACCCCTGAACGTCGGCCTTGACCACGATGGGCAATTCGCTGACATCCTTGTCGGCCTTCGCCTTGGCCAGAAGCTGATCCAGGGTCGTGGCGGCGCCAGCGGCGGCGCGCTTTTCCTTGGCCGCGCTTTCGCGGTATTCGGCGATTTCGCGGGCCTGAGCCTCGGTCGACACGACGTTCAGCACGTCGCCCGCCTCGGGTGTGCCGTTCAGGCCCAGAACCTCGACCGGGACCGAGGGGCCGGCCTCCTTGACCCGCTCGCCCTTGTCGTTGATCAGCGCGCGGACCTTGCCCCATTGTTCGCCGACGACAAAGATGTCGCCCTGGCGCAGGGTGCCGTTCTGGACCAGCACGGTCGCGACCGGACCACGGCCGACATCCAGCTGCGCCTCGATCACCGCCCCTTCGGCAGCACGGTCGGGATTCGCCTTCAGTTCCAGGATTTCGGCCTGCAGCGCGATCGCCTCGAGCAGGTCGTCAAGGCCCTGCCCGGTATGGGCCGACACCTCGACATCCTGGACGTCGCCGGACATTTTTTCGACGATCACCTCGTGTTGCAGCAGATCGGTGCGCACCTTGTCGGGATTGGCCGCGGGCAGGTCGATCTTGTTGATCGCGATGATCATCGGCACCTTGGCGGCCTTGGCGTGGTTGATCGCCTCGATGGTCTGCGGCATCACCGCGTCATCGGCGGCGACCACAAGCACGACGATATCCGTCACATGGGCCCCGCGCGCCCGCATCGACGTGAACGCGGCATGGCCCGGCGTATCCAGGAAGGACAGCGTGGTGCCGCTTTCCGTGGTCACCTGGTAGGCGCCGATATGCTGGGTGATCCCGCCGGCCTCTCCGGCGACGACCTTGGCGTCGCGGATCGCGTCCAGCAACGAGGTCTTGCCGTGGTCCACGTGGCCCATGATGGTGATGACGGGCGGGCGCGGCTTCAGATCCTGGGGATTGTCCACGACGGTCCGGATCACGTCTTCGACATCCGAATCCGACACACGCACGACCCGGTGGCCGAATTCCTCGATGATCAGTTCAGCGGTATCGGCGTCGATGGTCTGGTTCTGGGTCGCCATGATGCCGTTCTGCATCAGCGACTTGACCACATCGGCCACGCGTTCGGCCATGCGGTTGGCCAATTCGCTGACCACGATCGCTTCGGGCAATTGCACGTCGCGAATGACCTTTTCCCGCTCGACCTGGCCACCCATGGCCTTTTGCCGGGCGCGTTCCTGCTTGCGCTTCATCGCGGCCAGCGATTTCTGGCGGCCGCCTTCGCCACCGGACAGGGCCTGGTTCAGCGTCAGCTTGCCGGACCGGCGACCATCGTCGCGGGCACCCTTGCCACGGTTGCGGTCCCGGTCATCGCGTTCGCGGTCGGGCTTGCGCGGTCCGGAGGGGGTCGGGCTTCGGCCCCGCGGCCCGTCATCGGCGACAGGCGCGGCGGCGGCGGCGGCCGGCGCGCTGGCCTTGGGATCGGCGGCGCGGCGGGCGGCCTCTTCGGCTTCACGCTTCTTGCGCTCTTCTTCTTCGGCCTTGGCCTTGAGCGCCTCTTCGCGTTCGCGTTCTTCGCGTTCCTTGGCTTCGGCTTCATCACGGCGGCGCTGGCGCTCTTGCTCGCGGGCCTTTTCGTCGGCGGCACGCTTTTCCGCGTCTTCGGCTTCGCGCGCCTTTGCCATGGCAAGCGCCTTCATCCGGCGCTCCAGCTCGGCCTCCGAGATCCCGGCGGGCCGCCTGGACGGATCGCCGCCGGCCGGTGCCTGGGCCCCGCCGGTCTTGGCGGCACCGGGCTTGGGCACCACAACGCGCTTGCGCTTGGTTTCGACCACGACATTCTTGGTGCGGCCGTGGCTGAAGCTTTGCTTCACGCTGCCGGACCGGGGTCGCACACCAAGGGGCTTCTTGCCGTCAGTATCGCTCATCTAGCTACGTATTCCTTCCCGGCAGCGCACTCGCCACCGTGTTTCTCGCGCAAGCCTTTCAGCTTTGCGGCTTCCTCTACTACACGATCGCCGAGTCCACCAGCCGAGACCGCGCCGTGTATCACACTTTCCCGGCCGAAGGCCATGCCCAGCTCGTTCGCAGTCAGGCAATCGAAATACCGGGCCCCTTCCGGAGTCCAGAGCTTGGCCTTGCCCCGGACCGACCCATCGCTGGCCTGAAGCAGGACCCGAACCCGGGCGCCGCCGGCCAACCAGCCCTTCACTTTTTCGAAGCCGGCCACCGTCTGACCGGCCTTGCGCGCCAGGGCGATCAGGTCGACGACCCGTCGGGCCATTTGACGCTCGACCTCGGCGACCAGATCTTCGGGAACGGTCACGTCCTGTTTCGCGGATCGGGCGAAGTTTCCGCGCCGGGCCTTTTCCAGAACCGCGCGATCCGCCGTCACCCACATGCCCCTTCCGGGCAGTTTTTCAAGTATGTCCGGCGCGATACGCCCATCGGGCGCCACGACGAAGCGGATCAGACCGGCCTTGGGGCCGCTGTCGCCGGTGACGATGCAACGCCGTTCGCTGACGTCCCGTTCCTTGTCGCGGCCACCCCGAGCCATACCCACGTCCGGAGACCCCAGATCAGGCCTCCGCCTCCTCTACGGTTTCGCCCTCTTCGGCATCCGCGACCAGATCGGCCGGATCGACCCAGCCCAGCATGACGCGGGCGGTCATGATCATGTCCTGGGCTTCTTCGAGGCTGACGTCGAAGGGTTCCAGGACGCCGTCGTCCTTGACCCGCTCCCCGTCCACGGTCGTCCAGCCGCCAGCCAGTTCCCAATCGGCGCAGGTGGCGAAATCCTCCAGCGTCTTGACGCCATCCTTGGCCAGGGCTTCGGCCATCTGCGGGGTCAGGCCCTCGTAATTGATCAGGCTGTCCTCGGCGCCCAGTTCGCGGGCGGTTTCGATCGCCTTGCGATTCTGTTCGTCGATATAGTCGCGGGCGCGGGCCTGAAGCTCTTTGGCCGTATCCTCGTCGACGCCGTCGATGACCAGCAATTCGTCCTGTTCGACATAGGCGACCTCTTCGAGGGTCGTGAACCCTTCGGAAACCAGCAACTGGGCAAAGAACTCGTCCAGATCCAGCGTGTCCATGAACAGCCGGGTGCGTTCCTCGAACTCGGCCTGGCGACGTTTGGATTCCTCTTCCTCGGTCAGGATGTCGATATCCAGCCCGGTCAGTTGCGACGCCAACCGCACGTTCTGGCCGCGGCGACCGATGGCCAGGCTCAGCTGTTCCTCGGGCACGACGACCTCGATCCGGTCGGCATCCTCGTCGAACACCACCTTGGACACCTCGGCCGGCTGCAGCGCATTGACCAGGAAGGTCGGCATGTCCTCGTTCCAAGGGATGATGTCGATCTTTTCGCCCTGCAACTCGTTGACCACGGCCTGCACCCGGCTGCCGCGCATGCCGACGCAGGCGCCGACCGGGTCGATCGACCCGTCATAGGAAATCACGGCGATCTTGGCACGGGACCCGGGGTCACGGGCCACGGCCTTGATCTCGATGATGCCTTCGTAGATCTCGGGCACTTCCATCTTGAACAGCTCGGCCATGAATTCCGGCGCGGTGCGCGACAGGAAGATCTGCGGGCCGCGCTGTTCGCGGCGCACGTCACGGATGAAACAGCGGATCCGGTCGCCGGGGCGATAGCTTTCGCGGCCGATCTTGTCGTTACGGCGCAGGATCGCCTCGCCGGTGCCGACATCGACGATCACGTTGCCATATTCCTCGCGCTTGACGACGCCGTTGATGATGGTGCCGGCGCGGTCCTTGAATTCCTCGTATTGCCGGTCGCGCTCGGCCTCGCGGACCTTTTGCAGGATCACCTGCTTGGCGGATTGCGCGGCGATCCGGCCCATCTCGACCGGCGGCACGGCTTCGTGGAATTCGTCGCCGATCTGCGGGCCCTCGGCCGCGGTCGGATCGATCCGGGCGCCCTCGCGCAGCCAGAATTCGTCGCGCCCGCCGGCCGGAGCGACGAAATAGGCGCGGGCCTGGTCGGCGGTCATCTCGGCCTGGTAATTCTCCAGCACCTCTTCGTCGACGACGGTACGGACGCGGGTGAAATTCGCGCGGCCGGTCTTGCGGTCGATCGACACGCGAATGTCCATTTCGCTGCCGTAGCGGGACTTGGCAGCCCGGGCGAGCGATTCCTCCATCGCCTCGACCACAAGGCCGGGGTCGATCATCTTTTCGCGCGCCACCGCTTCGGCGGTCTGCAGAAGCTCAAGCTGGTTGGCAGAGGTGATTGCCATGGTTTCTACTCCTCATCGCCGTCGATGACGGTCTCAACTTCGTCGAATTCTTGTCCGTCGATCTGGCCGGCATCCTTGCGGGCCTTCAGGACATCACGGATCAGGTCGTCGGTCAGAACAAGTTTGGCGTCGCTCAGCCAGTCGAATTGCAGCCCGATCGTGAGCGCCTCGCCGTTTTCCTCGATCTCGATCAGGACCTCGTCGCCCTCGGTGCCGGCCAGGTCCCCCTTGAAGCGGCGCCGGCCGTCGATCAGTTCGTTGGTCTCGATCTTGGCGACATGGCCCTGCCAGCGGTCGAAATCCTTGAGCCGGGTCAGGGGACGATCGATTCCGGGGCTCGACACTTCAAGCGTGTAGTGGTCGAGGATCGGGTCTTCGACATCCAGCACAGCACTGATCGCGGTGCTGATTTCGGCGCAATCGTCGACCTCGATCGAACCGTCGGGCCGTTGCGCCATGATCTGCAGCGTCTGGTCCTTGCCGGCCATCAGGCGCACACGCACCAGTTCGAACCCCATGTCCTCGATGACGGGGGTCACGATTTCGGCGATGCGACGGTCGATGGCCGCGCGGGCGATCAGGTCGGACATGGTCCCTTCCGGTGATGGTTCAGGCACAAAAAAACGGGCGCGCGGCCCGTCGATCTTTCCCGGTGGAGCACCTGGTCTGGACCCCGGCGCGCCGCTGTTGAAGCCCATATAGGCCCAACCGGGACCAAGCGCAAGGGCGCTATAGACCCAGCATCTGGTGCAGTTCGGCCAGGGCCTGCGGGCCCAGTTCCCGGCCGCCGGTCAGCGCCATCAGGGATGCCTGGATATCGGCCTGGGCCGACTGGGCCGCGGTCGTTGTCCGTTCGTAGTCGGATATCGCCTGCCGCAAGGCCGCGTCGTAGCTGCCATCGGGGAATTGCGCGGCCCGTTCGACGGCCGAAAGGTTCTGAAGACGAATCAACTCTCGCGCGGCGACATTCTGCCGTTCGATCAGGGCGGCGCCGTCGCGATAGGTATCGCGATAGACCGCAAGGCGCGCCGGCGTGCTGTCGGTCGCGGCATTCTGCAGCGCATTCTGGTTCGCGTTCGCCGCGTTCAGCCCGCGTTGCTGGCCGGCACTCGGGCCGCGATCATTGCCGTTGTTGTCGTTGCGGTTGCCGTTGTTGTCGTTGCGGTTCGAATTGTCGTTCCCGTTTCCGTTGTTGTCCCCCCGCCCGGCATGGGATGCCGCCGGCGCAAGCGTCGCCAGCGCCAGCACGAGGGCGACGGAACGAAGGACGACAGGTGCAAGTGCGGCGGGAAACACGGCAAGGGCTCCGATGATGAAATCGATCTGTCAGACCCTACGAATCAATACCGCCTCGGCTTTGGCACAAATACGGCACAAGCACGGCGGTGCGGAAACAATAGGGGCGCTTCGTTTCCGAAGCGCCCCTGTTTCACCGGCATGACGTTGCGTCAGACGCGCCACCAGCGCTCGGCCATGCGGGCATTGTCCATCTGCCACAGATTGCCGACGGTTTCCGGGGACTGGATGCTGTTGCTGATGCCCTGCACGTAATTCGCGAACATCGGCACCAGAACACCGCCTTCGTCACGCAGGATCTGCTGCATCTCGAAATACATCTCGCGGCGGCGATCGCTGTCCAGCTCGGCCCGGGCCTCGATCAGCAGATCCTGGAACCGCTCGCTGTCGTCGCGGCCCCAGCGGCTGTCGTTCCAGGGTCCGCCATCCTCATAGGCGGTCGAGAACATCCAGTCCTCCGTCGCGCGGCCCGACCAGTAGGACGCGCAGAACGGCTTTTTCAGCCAGACGTTCGACCAATAGCCGTCCGCTGGTTCCTGGATCACGTTGATGTTGATCCCGGCCGCCGAAGCGGACGCCTGGAACAGCTGTGCTGCATCCACCGCGCCTTCGAAAGCCGCGGACGAGGCCGACAGGTCGATATTCAGGCTGTCGAGCCCCGATTGCTGCAGCCAGTAGCGGGCCTGGTCCGGATCGTAGGCAAGCTGCTCCATCTCGGCATTGTAGTATTGGTTGGCCGGCCCGATCGGGCTGTCATTGCCGATCATCCCGTGGCCCAGCAGGATCTTGTCGACCATCTCTTGCCGGTTGATCCCGTATTTCAGCGCCTTGCGGACATTCACATCGTCGAACGGCGCGATATCCGTCAGCATCGGGAAGATGTAGTGCTGGTTGCCGGTCAGTTCCTGGATGCGCAGGTTCGGGTTGGCCCGCAGCAGGTTCTCGGCCTTGAAGTCGATCCGGTTGATCGCGTCGACCTGGCCGGTCAGCAGCGCGTTCATCCGCGCGGTGTTGTCGTTGATCGCGATATATTCGATCTCGTCGAAATAGCCGGCCGCATCGCCCTTGTAATGGTCGGGATAGCGGGTCGCGACCATGCGCACGCCCGGATCGAAGCTGCGCACCTGATACAGGCCGGTGCCGATCCCGTTGGCGATCGCGTCCTCGATCTGCCCGGCGGGGAAGATCAGGATGTGATAATCCGACAGCAGGTAGGGCAGATCGGCATTGCCGGCATTCAGGGTCAGCTGCACCTGGTGATCGCCGGTCCTGGTCATTTCGACGATGTTCTCGACGATCGGCTTGGCAGCCGATTTCGACTCTTCGCCCAGGTGCATCTGCAGCGATTCGATCACGTCATCGGCACCGAAAGGCTTGCCGTTGTGGAAGGTCACGCCCTGGCGCAGGTTGAAGGTCCAGGTCTTGGCGTCGGCGCTGGCCTCCCAATCGGTGGCCAGTTCGCCCACCAGGCTGCCGTCGGCGGCGACCTCGGTCAGGCTGTCGAAGACCGCGCCCTGGGCACAGGTGATCATGAACAGGTCGGAATGGGTCCGGCTGTCCCAACTGTCCGAGGTATTGGCCCCCGACAGGCCCGCGGTCAGCTTGCCGCCACGGCTTTGGGCGCGCAGCGGCAGGCCGGTCGCGGCAAGTACACCCGCCGCGGCCCCGGTGCGAAGTAGTCCGCGTCTGCTGATTGTCGTCATTTGGGTCGTCTCCCTGTTTGTCGTCGCCAGTCTAGGCTGATTCGGTCACATCTTGTCCACGGCGGCATCGCCGATATTGTCGACACCCCGTTGGGCCAGCAGCCTGTCGAGCCAATCCGGGTCCATCTCGGGCACCGAACTGAGCAGCAGGTCGGTATAGGCATGGTGCGGCGGGTGGAACATCTCGGTCTTGCCGCCTTGCTCGACGACACGGCCATCCTTCATCACCACCACCTCGTCGGCGATCGCCCGGACCGTGGCCAGATCATGGGTGATGAACATGTAGCTCAGCCCCAGTTCATCCTGAAGCCGGGCCAGAAGACGCAGGATACCTTCGGCGACCAGCTGGTCCAGCGCGCTTGTCACTTCGTCACAGATGATGAATTCAGGCTCGGCGGCCAGCGCCCGGGCGATGCCGACGCGCTGCTTCTGACCCCCCGACAGCTCGGACGGCAGCCGGTGATAGAAGGTGTCGGGGTCCAGTTCGATCTGGTCGAGCAGTTCGTTGACCCGGTCCCGCAATCGCAGCCCGTGCAGGCCGGAATAGAATTGCACCGGCCGGCCGATGATCTGGCCGATGGTGCGGCGCGGGTTCAGCGCGGTATCGGCCATCTGGTATATCATCTGCGCCTGGCGCAGCTGGTCCTTCGTGCGTTTGCGGTAATCGGCCGGCAGGACCTGTCCGTTGAACAGCACCTCGCCCTCGAGCGGCGGCAGAAGCCCGGTGATGCAGCGCGCCGTGGTCGATTTGCCCGAGCCGCTTTCGCCGACGACGGCCACGGTGCGTCCGGCATGGATATCGAAACTGACATCGTGCAGCACGGGCGTATCGCCATAGGCGGCGGTGACCCCCCGGACCGAGACGACCGGCACCTCATCGGCACCCGCCAGTGGTTTTTCGGTCCGTTCGAAACTGCGCACCGCCCAGAGCGATTTCGTATAATCCTCTTTCGGCGCGCTCAGCATGGTGCGGGTATCGGCTTCCTCGACCTCGTCCCCGCGCAGCAGCACCTTGATCCGGTCCGCCATCTGCGCGACCACGGCGAGGTCGTGGGTGATGTAGATCGCGGCGGTGTCGAATTCCTGAACGATCTGGCGGATCGCGGCCAGGACCTCGATCTGGGTGGTCACGTCCAGCGCCGTCGTCGGTTCGTCGAAGATGATCAGGTCGGGCCGGCAGGCCATCGCCATCGCCGTCATCGCCCGCTGCAACTGGCCGCCCGACACCTGGTGCGGATAGCGAAAACCGATCTCATCCGGGTTCGGCAGGCGCAGCTTGCGATACAGTTCGGTCCCGTCGGCGATGCTGTCGGACCGGCCCGAGACCCCGTGCTGCACCGGTGCCTCGACATGCTGGTCGATCAGCCGATGCGCGGGGTTGAAGCTGGCGGCCGCCGATTGCGCCACATAGGCGATACGACGACCCAGAAGCCCCCGCTTGACCCGGGCCGGGGCGTTCACCAGGTCGATCCCGTCGAATTCGACCGATCCGCCGGAAATCCGCACTCCGTCGCGCGTATAGCCCATCGCGGCCAGCCCGATGGTCGATTTGCCGGCGCCGCTTTCCCCGATCAGGCCCAGGACCTCGCCCTTGTGCAGGTCGAGGTCGACGCCGTTGATGATCGGGAACCAGTCTTCGTCGCTGCGCCCCTCGATACGCAGATCGCGGATTTTCAGCAGAAGGTCGCGTGCCTCGGTCATCGCCTACTCCTTGAGCCCCGAGGATTTCTGCAGCATCCAGTCGACCACGAAATTGACCCCCACGGTCAACAGCGCGATCGCCCCGGCGGCCAGCAGCGGGGTCACCGCCGCCATCGGCGCGAATTGCGCGTAATTGATGAAGGCGGCCAGGTCGCGCACCATGGTGCCCCAGTCGGCCAGCGGCGGCTGGATGCCGACCCCCAGGAAGGACAGCGCCGCGATCGTCAGGAAAACAAAGCAGAACCGCAGCCCGAACTCTGCCAGAAGCGGCGCGGTGGCGTTGGGCAGGATTTCCCGGAACACCAGGTAGCCCAGGCCCTCGCCGCGCAGCTTGGCGGCCTCGATATAATCCATCACGACGATATTGATCCCCACCGCCCGGGCCAGCCGGAAAACGCGGGTGCTGTCGATCACGGCGATGATGACGATCATGAAATAGGTCAGCGGGATCCCGGTCTGGGGGGCCCAGACCGCAGCGATGGTCATCAGCAGCAGGGCGAAGATCAGCGACGGGATCGCCATCAGCACGTCGACCCCGCGGCTGAGCAACTGGTCGAGCCAACCGCCCAGCGTCGCCGCCAGAAGGCCCAGGGTGCCGCCCAGGAAGAAGGCCAGCAGCGTGGTGACGAAGGCGATGCCGACGGTGTTCTGGGCGCCGAAGATCAGGCGCGACAGGATATCGCGGCCGATCTGGTCAGTGCCCAGGGGAAAGTCCGGATTGCCGCCCAGCGCAGGATCGCCGCCGGCGACGACATTGGCGAGTTCGAACACCTGTTCCTGGCCATGCGGCGCGATCGGGCCGACCAGATACATCACGACAAACACCAAGTTCACCGCAAACACCAGCCCGCCGAACCCGGTCGCGGCGGCGTCACCTGTATTGCGACGGACGATCTCGGTCAGGATCATGCCGACCACGGCGACGATGATCACCGTGCGCAGGGAAATCTGCCCGGCGAATATGGCGACGAAGGAATAGACAAGGATCACCAGGATCCCGAAGGCGGCGGTCAGCGGCATCTGCCGGAACAGCTTGCGTGTGCCCTCGGTCCCGATCAGGCGGCCGAGCTCGCGGAACAGGTAGGCCGCGACGGCAAAGATGACGAAACCCTGCACGGCCCAGCGAAAGAACACCGCCCCGGGTTGCAGATAGAGCCAGGTGCCGCCGGCCAGCGCCGCGGCGGCCAGGGCAAAGCCGAATGCCTCGCCGTAGCTCATGTCGCGGAACCGCGGAGCATTGCCGGTGACCCATCGCCCGCCGGCCCGGAACACCCAGCCCAGCGCCGCGACCGCGAGGAGCGTCGCGATGATCCAGAGCCAGGCGCTCATTTCGGATGCCTCAGCCGCGGGTTGGACAGGATCGACAGGATGTCCGCGGTCAGGTTCAGCAGGATATAGGCGGCGGCGAAGATCAGGCAGCAGGCCTGCACCACCGGGATATCGCGGATCTTGACGCTGTCGACGAACAGCTGGCCGATGCCGGGATAGACGAACACCACCTCGACCACCACGACCCCGGTGATCAGATAGGCCAGGTTCAGCGCGATCACGTTGATGATCGGGGCCAGCGCATTGGGCAGGGCATGCCGCACGATCACCCGCATCGGCGACATGCCCTTGAGCCGCGCCATCTCGATATAGGGGCTGGCCAGAAGGTTGATGATCGCCGCCCGGGTCATCCGCATCATGTGTGCCATCACGACCAGCGTCAGGGTCAGCGCCGGCAGCAGGGTCTTTTCCAGCTTTTCGCCGAAGGACATGTCGGAATTGATGTTCGACAGCGGCTGAAGGATCGGGTTCAGCACCGCCAGCAGCAGGATCAGCACATAGGCCAGAAAGAACTCGGGACTCGAGATCGAGGTGAGCGAGAAGATGTTCACGGCCCTGTCGAACGGCGTGTTGCGGTACAGCGCGGCCAGCACGCCAAGCATCACCGAAACCGGCACCGCGATCGCGGCGGTGACCCCGGCCAGGAACAGGGTGTTCCCGAGCCGCGGCGCGATCTGTTCGGCCACGGTGACGGTTCCGGCACCGCCCATGTTGCTGGCAAAGTTGAGCTGCGCGAAGGACGTCCCGAGGTCGAGGGTCAGAAGCTTACCCAGCCAGCTGAAATATCGCGCCGTCAGGCTCTTGTCGAGTTCGAGGGATTCCCGGATTGCCGCCGAGGCCTCTTCCGTGGCGCCCTGGCCCAGGATGACCTGGGCGAAATCGCCGGGCAGCATGTTGACCGCGACAAAGATCACGATCGAAACCACCAGGAGAGTGATCAGGCCCAGTCCAAGCCGCTGCAGGATAATTCGCAAGACTACCGGCAGTGGCCCTCTCCCTGGTTCCTCGTCACAAGGTTAGCGGCTGATCCCGGCGTTGCAACCCACTAGCTTGAGCGCGACGCCGGCGCGGCGAACCGATCCATGGCGCGGACCAGTTCGGCGCTGATGCCGGGTTCCGACAGGGCGTGACCGGCCTTGGGCACCATATGCAGTCGCGCCGCGGGCCAGGCCTGCGCCAGAAGATGCGCGGACATCGGCGGGCAGATCATGTCGAACCGGCCCTGGACGATGACGCCGGGAATGGCGGCGATCCGGTCCATCCGGTTCAGGATCTGCCGCTCGGCGTCCAGAAAGGCGCCATGGGTGAAATAGTGGTTTTCGAGCCGGGCAAAGGCGCGGGCGTAATCGGCGGGCCCTTCGCCATGCGCGCCGTCGCTGTCGATCGAGGCCAGGGCGTTTTCCCAGGATGCCCAGGCGCGGGCAAAGCGCAACTCCTGCATCCGGTCGCCCGAGAACAGGCGCCGATTGTAGGCGCCGATCAGGTCGTGCCGTTCATCCTCGGGCACCAGCGCCGCAAAGCGCGCCCACAGATCGGGCCAGAACTGCCCGGCACCGCCGCCATAGAACCAGTCAAGCTCTCGCTGCGTCGCCAGAAAGACCCCTCGCAGGGCAAGCGCCTGAACCCGGTTCGGATGCTCTTGCGCATAGACCAGTGCCAGGGTCGCGCCCCAACTGCCGCCGAAGACCGTCCAGGCGTCGATACCCAGGGTTTCGCGGATCAGCTCGATATCCGCGACCAGATGCCAGGTGGTGTTCGCCTCGACGCTGGCATGGGGCCGCGAGCGTCCGCACCCGCGCTGGTCGAACAGGACCACGCGCCAGACCGCCGGGTCGAAATAGCGTCGCATCGCCGGCGAACAGCCGCCGCCGGGACCGCCATGCAGCACCACGACCGGACGGCCCTCGGGATTTCCGCATTGTTCGACATGGACGGTATGGCCATCGCCCACCTCAAGCATGCGCTGATCGAACGGATCGATCGGCGGATACAGGGTAAGGGGCGCGCGCTTTTGACCTGAGACCTTGTCCATGATCCCTCTATATAGAGCCGGGAATGCGCTGCCCATGGCGGCGCGGCAAAATTTCGGGAGCACGACATGGAAACCGCGCTAAGCACCGTCGATGCAGGGGAAATCGCCAAGTTCGAGGCGATGGCCGCCGAGTGGTGGGACCCCGAGGGCAAGTTCAAGCCGCTGCATATGCTCAACCCCACGCGCCTGGATTACATCACCGCCCAGATCGCCGGCGAATTCGGGCGTAACCTGATGGAAGACAAGCCTTTTTCCGGGTTGCGGCTGCTGGATATCGGCTGTGGCGGCGGGCTGCTGTGCGAACCGATGGCGCGGTTGGGCGCCACCGTCGTCGGCGCCGACGCGGCCGCGCGCAACATCCCCGTGGCGCAGGTGCATGCGCAGCAATCGGGTCTGGAGATCGACTATCGCCACACCACCGCCGAGGCCCTGGCCGAGGCGGGAGAGCCGTTCGACGTGGTGCTGAACATGGAAGTGGTCGAACATGTCGCCGACCCGCTGACCTACCTGACCGCCTGTCGCAACCTGCTGAAACCGAACGGCTTGCACATCTGTTCGACGATCAACCGGAATCCGAAAAGTTTTGCCATGGCGATCGTCGGCGCCGAATGGGTGATGCGCTGGCTGCCCAAGGGCACCCATGAATGGGCCAAGTTCATCACCCCGGACGAGCTGTTCGACCTGCTGCGCCGGGCCGGGCTGGACCCGGTCGACCGCAAGGGGTTCAAGTTCAACCCGCTGGGCTGGTCCTGGTCGATTTCAGACCGCGACCTGAGCGTGAACTACGTCACCGCCGCGATCCGTCGCTAGGCCGCGGCGCGGCGCACCCTGCGCCGCCGGACCGAGGGTGCGGAACATCAGCTTTCGCCGGCCAGGTTGATCCGCAGATCGCGCAGCACCGGCAGGATCGCCCGCACCTTGTCGGCCCCGACCCGTTCGACCGCGTCGTGGATGATCGGCGCGATGGCGGCAAGCGCGGCATCGCGGGCGGCGCGGCCGGCGGGGCTGATCGCCACCTTCTTGCGTCGGGCATCGTCCCAATCGGGGCGGATATGGACGTAGCCGGCCCATTCCAGCTTGCCCAGCGTGTTTGTCATCGCCCCGCGGGTGACGTGAAAGGTCTTGGCCAGCTGCGCCGGGCTGCGTTCGTCACCGACCCGGGCCAGGTGATTGAGCACCGAGAAATGATTCAGCTCCATCCCCTTGGGCAGGGCCTTGGCCACATTGTTGCGCGCCAGCTGATCCACGGTCAGGATTTCGCTGAACAGCGCAACGGCAAGGCTGTCGGTCTGGGCGTTCATTCAGGGGCCTTCATAGGCGCGGTCATGGGTCAGCGACGGGATGCGCTGGCGGGCTTGTGCCACTTCCGCAAGGTCGAGATCAACCAAGCCGATGCCCGGGGCGGTGCCCATGTCCAGCAGCACTTCGCCCCAGGGCGACACCGCCAGGGCATGGCCATGGGTGCGGCGCGGTTTGCCGGCCAGGGCCCTATGGGTTCCGGTCTGGGCCGCGGCCAGGATATAGCATCCGGTTTCGATCGCGCGGGCGCGCAGCAGGGTTTCCCAATGCGCCGCGCCGGTGACCGGCGAAAAGGCCGAGGGCACCAGCAGCACCTGCGCCCCGGCCTGGGCCAGCGCGCGGAAAAGATGCGGAAACCGGACGTCATAGCAGATCGTCAGGCCCAGCGCGGCAAAGGGCGGTCGCGCGATCACCGCCCGGTCGCCGGGGGCATAACCGGCAGATTCGCGATAGGTTTCGGTCTCCGACACCTGCACGTCGAACATGTGGATCTTGTCATAGCGGGCGGCGATACCGCCCTCTGGGTCGATCAGGAAAGACCGGTTCACGAAACGTCCGTCGGCCCCGCCCTTGAGCGCGAGAGACCCGATCGACAGCCAGACCCCCAGCCGCCGCGCGGTGTCGCGCAGGCCGGCGAGCGTGGCGTCGACACCTTCCTCGCGAAGAACCTGCGTCTGGTGGGCGCGGTCCTGGCTGACGCAATTGGTGACCTCGGGCGTCAGGACAAGATCGGCGCCGCGGGCGGCGGCCTCCTCGACCATGGCGGTGGTCGTGGCGAGGTTGTCTTCGGGGTCATCCGAAGAGGTGAGCTGCAGCAGCGCGGCCTTCACGCCGCCAACATCGGGTCGAGCTTGCCGGCCCGCTCCAGCGCGTGCAGCTCGTCGCTGCCGCCGACATGGTCGCCGCCGATGAAGATCTGCGGCACGGTGGTGCCGCCATTGGCGCGCTGGACCATTTCGGGCCGCTTGTCGGGATTGGCATAGACGTCGATCTCGGTGAAGGCGACGCCCTTTTTCGTCAGCAGCCGCTTGGCCATCAGACAGTAGCCGCAGAACGGGGTGGTATAGATTTCGACGGGTTTCATACGTGGACCTTTCGGGTTTCCACGCAACTTAGGTATCTTTGACCACGCGGGCCAGTGCCGCGATGCAGACCTGCCTTGCTCCGGCGACGTGGCAGGCCTCGGTCGCGGCGGCGAAAGTGGCGCCCGAGGTCATCACGTCATCGACCAGCAGGATGTCGCGGCCGTCCAGCATCGCGCCGTGCCGGGGATGGGGCGCGATGGCACCCTGCAGCGCAGCGAAGCGTGCCGCCTTGTCGTGCCCGTCGAGCTTGCGGGTGCGGCGGGGGCGGATCAGCGCGTCGGGCCGGTGCGGCAGGCCGGCCTGGCGCGCCAGCTGGGCCGACAGCAAGGCGGCCTGGTTGTAGCGCCGCCGCAACAGGCGGGTGCGGTGCAGGGGGACGGGCAGGACCAGCGTGTCCGGCGTCAGCAGGGGCCGGGCGGCGCGCAGCAGCCAGGCGGCAAGCGCCGGGGCCAGATCGGTCCGGTCGCCATGCTTGAGCTGCAGGATCATCCGCCGCGCCCGCCCGTCATAGACCAGCGCGGCACGGCCATGGGCCCAGGGCCGCGCGGTGGTCATGCAATCGTCGCACAGGACAGGGTCATCCCCGCCCTCGCCGGGCAGCGGCGTGCCGCAGACGTCACAGGTCAACCCGGTGATGAAGGGCGTGTCGCGCCAGCACGGGCCGCACAGAGCGGACTCCGTTTCGGTCGGATCGCCGCAGGCCAGACATTGCGGTGGATAGATCGCCCGAAGCACCTTGTCGATCGCGGTTTGCATCCCCTCGCCTTTCGCCTAGATGGGCTGTCATGACTGCCCCCCGCCTCACCGACCGCGCCGCACTGGAGCGCAACCGGACCCGCGCCCTGCGCGCACCCGAGCTGTTCCTGCACGAAGCCGTGGCCGACGAGGTCGAGGAGAGGCTGCAAGAGGTTAACAGAAGGTTTACGTCCCCGGCCGTGATCGGTGATTGGGCCGGGCTGTGGCGACCGCGTCTGGCCGACGCCGTTCATGTTCAGGATACCGACGTGCTGGCGCTGACGCCCGGTGCCCATGACCTGGTCCTGCATCACCTGGCGCTGCATTGGGCCGATGACCCGGTCGGCCAGCTGGCGCAATGCCGCCACGCACTGCGCCCCGACGGGCTGTTGATCGCGACGCTGTTCGGCGGCCAGACCCTGCATGAATTGCGGGCCTGCCTGGCCGAAGCCGAGATCGCCGTGACCGGCGGGCTGTCCCCGCGGATCCTGCCGATGGGCGAAATCCGTGACCTGGGCGCCCTGTTGCAACGCGCCGGGCTGGCCCTGCCGGTCGCCGATACGACGACCCTGACCGTGCGCTACGAAACCCCGCTGCATCTGGTGCGCGACCTGCGCGCCATGGCCGAGGGCAACGCCCTGGGCCAGCGCCTGCGCCATCCGACCCGCAAGGCGGTGCTGACCGAGGCGTTCAGGCTGTATTCGAGCCGCTTCGCCGGGCCCGACGGGCGGCTGCCCGCGACCTTCGAAATCGTCACCCTGACCGGCTGGGCCCCTGCCGACACCCAGCCGCAGCCGCTGCGCCCGGGATCGGCCAAGGCGCGACTTGCCGACGCACTTGGCACCACCGAGACCCCCCTGGACAGGTCGGGTGATTGACCCGGGCCGTATCCAAGGTATCTGTTCCTGACCCCAAAACGCGGAAAGTCCCGATATGTTCGACCAGACGGCCAAGCGGCCAGACCACGCCCCCGCCGATCATCCTGTGATCAAGCCCGAAAAGGTGGGTGTCCTGCTTGCCAACCTGGGAACGCCCGACGACACCTCCTATTGGCCGATGCGGCGCTACCTGTCGGAATTCCTGTCCGACAAGCGGGTGATCGACTACCCGGCCTGGAAATGGCAGCCGATCCTGCAGGGCATCGTCCTGTCGATCCGGCCATTCAAATCGGGCGCGGCCTACAAATCGATCTGGAACGAAGAGGCCGATGAAAGCCCGCTGATGACCATCACCAAGGACCAGACCGCGGCGATGGCCGAACGGCTGCGCGCCCGCTACGGCGACCGTGTGGTGGTGGATTACGCCATGCGCTACGGCAACCCGTCGACCCGGTCCAAGGTCCGCGCCATGGTCGAGGCCGGCTGCCGCAAGATCCTGTTCTTTCCGCTGTATCCGCATTACGCCGGCGCCACGTCGGCCACCGCGAACGACCAGTTCTTTCGCGCGCTGATGAACGAGAAATGGCAGCCCATCGCCCGGGTCGTGCCGCCCTATTTCGAGGAACCGGCCTATATCGACGCCCTGGCGCAATCGGTCGAGCGGGCCTATGCCGCGCTGGCGCATCAACCCGACATCCTGGTCTGCACCTATCACGGGCTGCCCAAGCGCTATCTGACCGAGGAAGGGGACCCCTATCACTGCCAATGCGCCAAGACCACGCGATTGCTCAAGGAACGGCTGGGCTGGGCCGATGACCGGATCACCACGACCTTCCAGTCGAAATTCGGCCCCGAGGAATGGCTGCAGCCCTATACGGTCGAAGAGGTCGCGCGGCTGGCCGAGGCGGGCAAGAAGAAGATCGCGGTGATCGCGCCCGCCTTTTCCGCCGATTGCATCGAAACGCTGGAAGAGATCAACGAAGAGATCAAGGAAAGCTTCGAAGAGGCCGGCGGCGAGGACTTCACCTATATCCCCTGCCTGAACGACGATGCCGCGCATATGGATGCGCTGGCCGGCGTGGTCGAGCGCGAATTGATGGGCTGGCTGGACTGAACCGCCGGCACCGGAGCCCGAAAACGAAAACGCCGCCCCGAGGGACGGCGTTCATCGTCAGTCGAATGACGACTTAGTCGGCGGCGACAGCGATCAGCGCAGCCACGATGACCAGCGGCAGCAGCAGGCCGGCCGAGGACGAACGCGACTCGGTGTCTTCGACGATGACGACCGGATCCATTTCCATCACCGGCTCGTTCATGCCGCCGGCGAAGGCGGTGGAGGCGGCGCCGGTCAGAACGGCGGCAAGAGCGAATTTCTTCATGTGTAGTTCTCCGAATTTCTGTCCGGTGATTTGTATAGAGGACACCGGACACCCAAGACTTATCTCGTAGCTGCCTCTAAGCAGCAATCCGGGGTGTTGAAAACAGGGGAAAATCGACAACGTGGCGAGAATCTGCCCATGTCGTCAAATCAGCAACACCTGTGTGCCGACCCGGGCAAGGCCGAACAGTTCGGCGATATGCTCGTTATAAAGGCCGATACAGCCATTCGACGACCGCCGCCCGATCTTGCGCGTGTCGTGGGTGCCATGGATCCGGTAATAGGTCCAGGACAGGTAAAGCGCATGGGTGCCCATCGGATTGTCCGGGCCCGGCGGAATATAGGGCGGCCATTCGGGATTGCGTTCCAGCATCGACGGGGTCGGGCGCCAGTCGGGGCCTTCGACCTTGCGGACCACCTCGGTCCGGCCAAGCCGGGTCAGATCCTCGGTCAGGGGAACCGAGGTGGGATACAACTTGTAGACGCTCTGGTCCTGGGACCAGTAATGCAGCGCGCGCGACTGGATATCGACCAGGATCGCGCCGTTCGACAGGTTGTCGAAATAGGGCTGCCAGTCCAGGGTGCGGAAGCTGGAGACGTTCCGGCGGATGGTCTGCGACGGGTCGGATTCGAACTCGGTCGAGTTTTCGGTCTGGGCCAGGGCGGGCGCGCCAAGAGCCGCAGCCGAGGCCGCGCTGGCCGCCAGGAAGCCGCGCCGGCTGAGGCCGGGAAAATCGCGCGTTGACATCGTGTCTCTCCGTCACATGCAGGGTGCGTTGCGCCGTGAGATAAGGTGCAACCGTTGCCGAGACAAATCAAACTGCCGTGCATTCGGCGCCTTCACGCCGAAGTGGGTTTGAAAGGCAACGCGCCAAAGGCTATGGCGAGCGAAACGACTGACAGGTGAAACGTATGGACCGTCGATATTTTGCCCTTGGCGCCCTTGGCCTTGGCCTTGTCGCCTGCGCACCGATCAACAGCGCCCGGCTCGGCCCCGACGGGCTGCCGCTGCCGCAGGTGTACCGCATCACCGAGGCCGACCGCGACGCGGTCATGCTGCGGATGCTGGACGCGGTGAATTCCCTGCGCAAGGCCGCGGGGCGCGGCCCGGTGGCGCTGAATGCGCAGCTGAACGCCGCCGCCGCGACCCATGCCCGCGACATGGCGGTGCAGAACCGGCCCTGGCATTTCGGGTCGGACGGATCATCGCCGCTGGACCGGCTGCGGCGCGTCGGCTATTCCGGCCAGCTGCGCGGCGAAGCGATTTCCGAAAGCTACGAGACCGAGCTGGAAACCCTCGCCGCCTGGATGCAGCAACCCGATACCCGCGACGTGATCCTGGATCGGCAGGCGAACCAGATGGGATTTGCCTGGTACCAGGAACCGACGGGCAAGCTGTGGTGGAACCTGATCCTGGCCGACAGCCGCGCCCCGGGAGCTGTGCCGCAGGCCAACCCGGTGCCGATCCGGTAACGGTCAGGCCTGGATCCAGATCGGGGTCCCGTTGCGGACCATGGCATAGATATCCTCGATCTCGCGGTTGGTGACGGCGATGCAGCCGGCGGTCCAATCCTTTTCGCGCCGCTTTTCGTCGGGCGTGCCATGGATGAAGATATCGCCCCCCGGCAGGCGGCCATGCCGGGCGGCAAAGGCCCGGTCGGCGGCGTTGGGATAGGAAATGCCGATCGACAGGTGAAAGTCGGAATTCGGGTTGCGCCGATCGATCAGATAGGCACCTTCGGGGGTCTTGCCGTCGCCTTCGAACTGCTTGTGACCGACCGGCGCAAAACCCAGCTGGAAGCGGTAATCGCGCAGGGCCTTGTCGCCGTTGAGCAGATACATCCGCCGTTGGCCCTTGTAGGCGACAATGCCGGTGACCGGGGGTCCGTCATAGCTTTGGAATTTCGTCGAACACCCGGCCAGCGCGACGGCGCCCGCAGATGCGATGAGGCTGCGTCTGGAAATCATGAAACTGCCCATTCCCCATGCGATCTGAGCCGCCTTTCCAAGGCTTCTACACCAAAAAGCGCGGTCGCGGAAGCGGGCACGCGGCTCACGACCGCGTGAACAGCGCGGCAAGCTCCGCATGCGGCGACCAGCGGAACTGGTCCACCACGTCGACCCAGTCCAGGCGAAACCCGGACGCGACCAGGGTGCGGGCGTCCCGGGCGAAGGTGGCCGGGTTGCACGATACCATGGCCACGCGGCCAAGGCCCGAAGCGGCGATCGCCTCTGCCTGTGCCGCCGCGCCCTGCCGCGGCGGGTCGATCACGGCGGCGTCGAACCGGGCCAGATCCTCGGGCAGAAGCGGACGCCGGAACAGGTCGCGCGCCTCGGTCGTGACCGGTTTGAGCCCGGTCGCGTGACGCCAACCGGCATCCAGCGCCGCGAGCATCGGCGCGCTGCCTTCAACTGCGTGAACGCGCGCGGTTTCGGCCAGCGGCAGGGCAAAGGTGCCACAGCCGGCGAACAGGTCGACCACCTGGCCGGCATCGCCCAGCGCGTCGCGGACCGACGCCAGCAGCGCCGCCTCGCCCTCGCGCGTGGCCTGCAGAAAGGCGCCGGGCGGCGGCGTGACACGGGCCATGCCGAAATGCTGGAAGGGCGGCGCGATCATGGCGATCGGCTCATCGCCCCAGACCAGGCGAGACAGAGACTGTTCTTGCGCGAAACGTCCCAGATCGGCCCGCAGGCCTTCGTCAAGCGCCCGGTCGGTTTCAACCCGAAGATCGGGCCCGGCAGGGCTGTCGGTCACGGTGAACGCGATCTCGGTGCTGCGCGACGCGGCCATGCGGGCCAGTTGCTCGAGCGCCGGCAAGACCGCGGCAAGCGACGGCAGCAGAAGCTGGCAATCGGGGACGGCGACGATGGTATCCGAAGCGCGGGCATGAAACCCGACCAGCGCGCCCTTTTTCGTCTTGCGCGCCGACAGCCGCGCCCGCCGTCTGGATCGCGGCGGCGACGTGTGCATCCGGCGGATCGGCGCCTCCAGACCCTGGGCGGCAAGAGCGGTTTCGACGATCCCGCATTTCCACGCCGCGACGAAATCCTCCGAGACATGCTGCATGGCGCAGCCGCCGCAGCTTTTGAAATGCCGACATGGCGGCGCGACCCGGTCGGGCGAGGCGGTCAGGATGCGGGCGGTGCCGTCCCCGGCCAGCGCGATCTCTTCGCCCGGCAACACCCGCGGCACCAGGGTTCCGTCCGGCAACCGACCCATCCCGTGATGGGTCAGGGTTTCGACCCGAACCATGCCTATTCCGCCGCCTTGCGGTCGAATCCGCCGGATTGGCGGGCCCAGTAGCCGGCATAGATACCATTCTGGGCCAGCAGGCTGTCATGGGTGCCTTCCTCGACGATGCGGCCCTGGTCCAGTACGATGATCCGGTCCATGTGAACCACGGTCGACAGGCGGTGGGCGATGGCCAGGACCGTCTTGCCCTCCATCGCGGCGTTCAGCGCGGACTGGATCGCGGCCTCGACCTCGGAATCGAGCGCCGAGGTCGCCTCGTCCAGGATCAGGATCGGCGCATCCTTCAGGATCGCGCGGGCGATGGCGATGCGTTGCCGCTGCCCGCCGGACAGCTTTACGCCGCGTTCACCCAGAAAGGCATCGAACCCGGTGCGCCCCTTGAAATCGCGCAGGTCGCGGATGAACTGCAGCGCCTCGGCCTTGTCGGCGGCGCGCAGCATGGCGGACTCGTCGGCATCGGGATTGCCATAGAGGATGTTCTCGCGCGCGCTGCGATTGAACATGGCGGTGTCCTGCGTGACCATGCCGATCTGACGGCGCAGGCTGTCCTGCGTCACCGCACGCAGATCCTGCCCGTCAATCGTGATCGCGCCGTTTTCCACGTCATAGAGACGCATCAGCAGCGACACGAGGGTCGATTTTCCGGCCCCCGACGCGCCGACGATGGCCAGTTTTTCGCCCGGGCGGATGGTCAGCGACAGGCCGCGGATCGCGGCCGAGGTGCCGCCATGGGTGAACGCGACATTGTCGAACCGGATTTCGCCCGCGGTCACCTGCAAGGCGCGCGAATCGCGGTCGTCGACCAGCCGCATCGCTGGGGCGAGCGTATGCATGCCGTCTTCGACCTCGCCGATATTGGCGTAGATCCCCATCAGGGTGAAACTGACCCATCCGGTCATCTGCGCCAGACGGATGGCGATGGCTCCGGCCGCGGCGATCTCACCGGCGCTGGCGCTGCCCTGGGTCCACAGGATCAGCGTGCCGCCGATCAGAAGCACCGGCAACGCCCCGGCCACCGCCATCAGCCAGAACCGGAACGCGGTCGACACCGCGCCGAAATCCAGCGCCTTGTCGCGGAACCCCTCCATCGCCATCAGGGCCGCGCGATCCTCGCGCTCGGCATGGGCGAACAGCTTGACCGTGGTGATGTTGGTGATCGTGTCGACGACCTGGCCGGTGACCATGGTCCGGGCGTTGGCGCGTGCCTTGGACCGGGCGCGGATGCGCGGCATGAAGTAGCGGATCAGGGCCAGATAGCCGGCCATCCAGACCACCAGCGCCAGCGCGATCCAGCCGCTGACCGACATCAGCATGAGCAACGCCCCGATGACAGAGGCCAGCGCGAAAAAGCCGGTATTGATCGTCTCGGAGGCGATATCGGTCACGGCACGGGCGGTCTGCATCTGTTTCTGGGCGATGCGGCCGGCGAAATCGTTCTCGAAGAACGGGATCGACTGGCCCAGGGTCCAGCGGTTCAGACGCTGCAACACCAGCGGCTGGATGTTGGGCTGCACCAGGATCGCGTTGGTCGCCGCGTTGATGCCAAGAAACAGCGGGCGCACGCCCAGAAAGAACAGAACGCTCAGCACGATCAGGACGATGTTGCCGGTGGTCCAGAAGTCGGCCGGGCCGGTCGCAAGGGCGCCGTCGATGATCAGCCCCAGCAGCAGCGGCCCGATCACCTCGAAGGTGCCGGTGACGGCCGAGGCGATGCCGGCGACCCACAGCATCGGCCAGGCTCCGGCCATGGCCCAGCGCAGGAACGGCCAGAGCTGGTCGGGCGGCGGCCCTTCGGCGGCGCGGAAGGCGTCGATCTTGCCGCCAAGCCAGCGGGTGAAACGGTCGGTGCGCGTCATTCGGCGACCTCGGAGATGTCGATATCGGTTCCCAGGAACCCGCCCGATTGCCGGGTCCATAGGCCGGCATATAGCCCGCCCCGGGCGAGAAGCACTTCATGCGGCCCGTCCTCGACGATCCGGCCATCATCCATGACCACGATCCGGTCCATCCGGGCGATGGTCGACAGCCGGTGGGCGATGGCGATCACCGTCTTGCCTGCCATCAGCCCATAGAGCGTCGTCTGAATCGCCGCCTCGACCTCGCTGTCGAGCGCGCTTGTCGCCTCGTCCAGCAGCAGGATCGGCGCGTCCTTGAGCATGACACGGGCCAGGGCGATCCGCTGGCGCTGCCCGCCGGACAGCTTGACCCCGCGTTCACCGACCTGGGCGTCATAGCCGCGCCGTCCCTGTCCGTCCTGCAGGTCAAGGATGAAATCATGGGCTTCGGCCTGTTTGGCGGCGGCGATCATCTCGGCCTCGGTCGCCTGCGGTTTACCGTAAAGCAGGTTGTCACGGACCGACCGGTGCAGCAGCGCACTGTCCTGCTGGACCATGCCGATCGACTGGCGCAGGCTGTCCTGGGTCACGGTCTCGATATCCTGGCCATCGATCAGGATATGCCCGCCTTCGCGGTCGTAGAACCGCAAGAGCAGCTTGACCAGGGTCGATTTCCCGGCGCCCGAGCGGCCGACCAGCCCGACCTTTTCCCCAGGCGCGATGTGCAACGTCAGTGCGTCCAGCCCGCCCTGGCCGCGGCCGTAGTGATGGGTCAGGTCGCGGATCTCGATCCGGCCTTCGGTCACCTGCAACGGCGTGGCCCCGGGTCGGTCGACCAGGGTCACGGGCTGGGCGATGGTTTCCATCCCCTCGGACACCACGCCGAGATTCTGGAACAGGTTGGTCACGGCCCACATGATCCAGCCGGTCATCGCATTCAGCCGCAAGGTCAGGGCGGTCGCGGCGGCGACGATGCCGACCGTCGCCGCACCCGCGGACCACAGCCAGAGCGCCCAGCCGACGACAGCGACGATCAGCACGCCGTTGAGCAGCGACAGACCCACATCCATGATGGTATAGAGCCGCATTTCACGCTGAAATGTCTTGCGCGCCCTTTCGATCGCCTCGCCGGCATAGTCGATTTCACGGTCGTGATGGGCGAACATCTTGACCGAGTGGATATTGGTGTAGCTGTCGACCACGCGCCCCGTCACCTCGGACCGCGCATCGGAACTGGCCTTGGAGGCCGGCGCGACGCGCCGCACTGTCCAGCGCATCAGCATCAGGTAAAGGACAAGCCAGGCCAGCAGCGGGATCATCAGCCGCGGATCGGCATCGCCCAGCAGCACCGCAGCGCCGATCACATAGGCCAGCGCATAGGCGACGGCGTCAAAGACCTGGAACGCGACCTCTCCCGCCGCGGGGGGCGTCTGCATGATCCGGTTGGCGATGCGGCCGGCGAAATCATCCTCGAACCAGCCCACCGACTGGCGCAGCACATGCCGATGCGCGCGCCAGCGCACCAGGGTGCCGAAATTCGGAACGATCGCGTTATTGATCAATCCGACATCCAGGGCCTGGGCCAGCGGCCGCAGGACCAGAATGGCAAGCGCGACCAAGGCGAATTCCATCCCGTGCCGCGCCCAGACCTGCGCCGGTTCGGCCGCGCCGATCAGGTCGACCAGCCGGCCCATATAGGCAATCAGCCACAATTCGACCCCGGCGACGACGACCGACATGATCCCGGCCGCCCAGAACACCCGGCGGAACGGCCGCGCGTAGTCCAGCAGGAACGGCAAAAGCCGCCTGGGGGGCGTGTCGGTCTCCTGATACGTGGTATAGGGATCGACGAGGTTTTCGAAGAACCGGAACATGGGCCGCCTCGTGATGTCGCGCATCCTATAGCCCGGATCGCGTCACAGGAAAACGGCGATCGAGAATCCGGCCAATGCGACGGCCATGACCCGCATGAAACCGCGCCAGGCGGTGCGGTTGGTCAGCAGGATCGCAAGCAGCGTGCCGGCCGCGGTCCAGAACAGGCAGACCAACAGGTTGATCGGCATGAAGGTAAAGCCCAGCCGCGCGGCCATGTCGGCCGGGGGCAGGTCGGCGACGAATTCGGTCGCCGCCAGGGCGATGGCCCAGATTTTCGGGTTGATCCACTGGAACACCACCGCCTGGCCAAAGCGCCACGGCCGCTCGCCAGAACGCGGGTGGGTCGGATCGGCGTGCCAGAGCTGCCAGGCCATGACCAGGATCCAGGCCGCGGCCGCGACGGTCAGCGCGATCCGCAAGGCCGGGATCGCGGTGATCAGCGTGCCCAGGCCGAAGCCGGTAACGGCACCGATGATCCCGACACCCAGCACCACCCCGGCCAGATGCGGCAAGGAGGCAGCGAAGCCGAACCGCGCCCCGGAGGCGGTCAGAAGGATGACATTGGGACCGGGCGAGAACATGCCAAGAAACACGAACCCGTAAAGCGGGTCGAGCGTCATGACCCCAGCAGGTCCGCCCGGGACAGCGTGAAGCCCGACGCGATCCACCGCGATTCCAGGCCGGCCAGGCGCCGCCCGAGGGCGGGACCCGACAGGCCCGGCATCAGGTCGGACGCCGTGACCGGACAAGTCTGTCCAGCACCGAAACGGGCATCCTGGGCCGAAACAGGGTCGATTTCATGTCCCGCCAAGGCGGAACGAAGGGCCAGGATATCAAGCGCGGTATCGGCGCCCTGTCGATAGCCAAGCTCTCCGGCATCCTGTCCATCCGCGACGCCGTCGATCAGCGTCTTGCGCCGCTTTGCCTCGTCCCGGGACAGACGCAGGCGGGTGACCACATCCTCGCCTCCCAGGATCGCGAGTCGACGCATGGCGTCCGGCACCAGGCCGGCCTGTTGTTCGACATGAACCAGGACGCCCAGCGCGGGATCGGAGGCGCCCGGCAGCACCCGAGCCAGAATCCCGGCCCGCACCATGGCGGCGACCGAGGGCGCAGGATCGGGCGCGGCCAGAAGCCGGCGCATCTCGTGCCCGATGCGCTCGCGCGACAGGGTATCGACCCCCTCGGCCAGTTCGGCGCAGGCGGCAAGGCCATTGGCATCCAATCCACCGTCCGCATCGCCATACCAGGCGTGAAACCGGAAGAAGCGCAGGATGCGCAGGTAATCTTCGCGGATGCGGTCGTGCGGGTCGTCGATGAACCGCACACGACGGGCAGCCAGATCCGGCAGCCCGCCCAGCGGATCGACAACGACACCATCCGGCCCGGCATAGAGCGCATTCATGGTGAAATCGCGCCGATGGGCGTCGTCCTCCATCCGGTCGGCGAAGGCGACGATGGCGCGGCGGCCATCGGTTTCCACATCCTTGCGGAAGGTCGTGACCTCGAAGACGGAGCCCTGGGCAACGATGGTGACGGTGCCGTGGTCGATGCCGGTGGGCACGGATTTGAAGCCCGCGTCATCGGCCAGCGCCATCACCCGGTCGGGCCGCGCATCGGTCGAGATGTCGAGGTCGGAAACCGGCGCCCCGATCAGCGCATTGCGCACGCAGCCACCGACGAACCAGGCCTGATGACCGGCTTCGGTCAGCATCGCGCAGACCGCCTGAGACGCCCGCTCGGTCAGCCAGGGTTCGGTGATCCGTGTCATTGCGACAACCTTTCGGCCAGAGCACGCAGCATCCGGGCTGTGGCCCCCCAGATGTAGTAGGGCCCCCAGGGCACGGTGTAATAGCGCCGCCAGCGCCCCTGCCAGCGCCGCGCCTCGATCGCGTAATGCGCCGGATCGGCAAGATGTTCCAGCGGGACGCGAAACACCTCGGCCACTTCGCCAGCTTCGGGCCGAAGCGGCGCGGCAGCGTCGACCAGCGCGAGGAAGGGTGTCACGCGATAGGCGGTCACGGTTTCATGGGTAGCTAGTTCACCAAGAATTTCGACACTGTTTCGGCCCAAACCGATCTCTTCTTCGGTTTCCCGCAGGGCGGTTTCGGCAAGTGTCGCATCCTCGGGGTCCTGGCGACCACCGGGAAAGGCAACCTGTCCGGGATGGTGCTTGAGCCGGGCCGAGCGGGTGGTGAGGATCACCTCGCCCGACCCCGTCACCGGGATCATCACCGCCGCCGGTTTCAGCACCCGGTTCGCCGGCAGCACGAGGTCCGGGCTGAGGTCGAAATCCGAAGACCGCGCACCGGCCCGGGACGCGGCGCGCACCAGACGGTGGCGCAGGTCGTCGCTCACCCCCTGCCCTCGGGCGGGTTCGTCGCTTCGAAACCCAGCGTCGCGGGATCGAGCGTGTAATGGGCGCCACAGAACTGGCAATCCGCGGTCACGATCCCGTCGTCCGTGGTCATGTGACCGATATCGCGCGCCGAATAGATCGACAGGCTTTCACGCACCCGATCCTCGGAGCAGCTGCAGCCGAATTCGACCCGCTGCGGATCGAAGACACGGGGCGTTTCCTCGTGGAACAGGCGCACCAACAGCTCGGTCGGCTGCACGCTTGGCCCGACCAGCTCCAGGTCGTCGACGGTGTCGAGCAGGATGTTCGCGCGGTTCCAGTTTTCGCCTTCGTCCCCGTCAAGGATGTCGTCGGGCCGCAGCAGCCCATCCTCTCCGGTGCCGTCGCTGACCGCATGGGGGCTGGCCTTGGGCATTGCCTGCAGCATGACACCGCCGGCCCGCCAGGCTTCGCGGCCATCGTCGAACACCGCCTTGCCGAACGACAGGGCAAAGCGGGTCGGAAGCTGCTCTGACTGGGCGAAATACGTCTCTGCACAGGCGGAAAGCGTGCCACCGGCGATCGGCGTGATCCCCTGATAGGGTGTGGTGCCATGGCCCTGGTCGACCAGAATCGCGAAATAGCCCTTGCCGATCTGGGCAAAGGGATCGACCCGCGGCTCGAGCCGGTTGGCGTCGAAACTGGCCCAGGCCCGGATTCGCGCCGGGGCGCCCTCGGACTCGGGGGCATAATAATCGGTGGCGACGATCCGCGCCGGCCCGTCGCCACGCACCTGCAGCGACAGCTTCCAGCGCAGTTTCATCGTCTGGCCGATCAACGCGGTCAGCAGCGCGGTTTCGGCCACCAGCGCCTCGATCTCGGGCGGGTAATTGTGCTGGGCCAGGATCCGGTCCAGCACGCCGTCCAGCCGCGCGACGCGGCCACGGATATCGGAGCGGTCCAGCTGAAACGGCAGGATTGTGTCGTCCCAGGCGATCTGTGAGCCGAGGGTCATGGGATTTGCCTTGTCTGTCGGGATTTGATCTACCGCGTCCATATAGGGGCGGCAAGGAAAGGTCCAAGGGGGATGATCCGACGGTATGGCGATCCGGTCCGTGCGGATATCCGCTATGGGCTGCGGCCCGGGGCCTATGGCGTGTTGCTGCACGGCGCCGATATCCTGCTGACCTGGCAGGGCGATCCGCATCACGAATTCCAGCTGCCCGGCGGCGGCATCGACCCGGGCGAAGGGCCGATCCAGGCCCTGCACCGCGAGGTTCACGAGGAAACCGGCTGGCGCATCACCAGGCCCTGTCGCATGGGCGCCTTCCGCCGCTTTACCTGGATGCCGGAATATCAACGCTGGGCCGAAAAGATTGCGCATGTCTACAGGGCGACGCCAACCCGGCGCGACGGCCCCGCGTCCGAGCCGGGACACGAGCCTGTCTGGGTGCCGCTGGCGCAGGCCCCCGCGCTGCTGGCCAATCCCGGCGATGCGGCCTTTGTCGCCAGCTTGCTCTGACGCGCGAAAGGCGCTACGCCGCCTGCGATCTAGACACGGAGCCTGCACATGCCCGCCCCCAAGAAAGTCGTCCTTGCCTATTCCGGTGGCCTCGACACCTCGATCATCCTGAAATGGCTGCAGACCGAATATGGCTGCGACGTGGTGACCTTTACCGCCGATCTGGGCCAGGGCGAAGAGTTGGAGCCGGCACGCAAGAAGGCCGAGATGATGGGCGCGTCCGAGATCTTTATCGAGGATCTGCGCGAAGAATTCGTCCGCGACTTCGTGTTCCCGATGTTCCGGGCCAATGCGCTGTATGAGGGGCAATACCTGCTGGGCACCTCGATCGCGCGGCCGCTGATTTCCAAGCGCCTGGTCGAAATCGCCGCCCAGACCGGGGCCGATGCGGTGGCCCATGGCGCCACCGGCAAGGGCAATGACCAGGTCCGGTTCGAATTGGCCGCCTATGCGCTGAACCCGGATATCAAGGTGATCGCCCCCTGGCGGCTGTGGGACCTGACCAGCCGGACCAAGCTGATTGATTTCGCGGAAAAAAACCAGATTCCGATCGCCAAGGACAAGCGTGGTGAGGCGCCGTTCAGCGTGGATGCGAACCTGTTGCACACATCGTCCGAGGGCAAGGTTCTGGAAGACCCGGCCGAGATGGCCCCCGATTATGTCTATCAACGCACGGTCGATCCCAAGGATGCGCCGGACACGCCGGAGCACGTGGAGATCACCTTCGAGCGCGGCGATGCGGTGGCGATCGACGGACAGGCGATGTCGCCGGCCACGATCCTGACAAGACTGAACGAGCTGGGTGGAAAGCATGGGATCGGGCGGCTGGATTTCGTGGAAAACCGCTTTGTCGGCATGAAGTCCCGCGGCATCTATGAAACCCCGGGCGGCACCGTGCTGCTGGAGGCGCATCGCGGAATCGAACAGATCACCCTGGATAGCGGCGCCGGGCACCTGAAGGATTCGATCATGCCGCGTTATGCCGAGCTGATCTACAACGGGTTCTGGTTCAGCCCCGAACGCGAGATGCTGCAGGCGCTGATCGACCGCAGCCAGGAACATGTGACCGGCACCGTCCGGCTGGAACTGTACAAGGGCGCGGTGCGGTGCGTGGGCCGCTGGTCGGACCATTCGCTCTATTCCGAGGCGCATGTGACCTTCGAAGAGGATGCCGGCGCCTATGACCAGAAGGACGCGGCCGGGTTCATCCAGCTCAACGCGCTGCGATTGAAGCTGCTGGCAGCGCGCGATCGGCGGTTGCGGGGCTAGGG